>Ga0247841_10001045_pt1 | contig 66193 bp, 54 predicted proteins | sample LaCruzMarch2015__2_FD_192410 | JGI IMG/M metagenome (GOLD analysis project Ga0247841, IMG submission 192410) | Freshwater microbial communities from meromictic Lake La Cruz, Castile-La Mancha, Spain - LaCruzMarch2015_18m | ecosystem: Environmental > Aquatic > Freshwater > Lake | place: Spain...
GTCGGATGCTTTTGTGTTTCCATGTCATACGTATTTACGTAGTACAAAGAAACAACTAAATACCCTATGAAATCAAGCTCTTTCAACTTTTTTTATCAACTAATACGTGTTAATATCCAGGTTAGGGGTTAAATAGAGCAGGAATGGCACCAGGACCAGGAAAATCAGCAGGTTGTTCCTGTGGCGGACGACTTTATCACCGGAAAAAAGATGGATGACTGCCGCGATAATCCCGGCCAGGAAAAGGATCTCCAAAGGCAATCCCAGGGTCGAATCACGGCTCTCAAGGAAGTGCCACAAACTGCCTGTTTTATTGTAAATCGGATGGTGGTAGTTGATGGGATAGGGAAACTGGGTGAAGACCCAGAAGAGATCACCGTAATAAACGCTGCCCAGGAGGCTGAAGAACAATACACCGGTTGCCAGGAAGGGGAGGGCTTTGTATTGCCGAGCCCACAGCAGGGCCAGGAAAAACAGCGGAAGGAGGATAAACCCCTCGGTGCGGGCAAAGGGGAGGAAGGAGATCACGATGGCCGAAGTGATGAAATTTCCGCGGATGAAAAGAAAAACCGAAAGGATCATCAGGAAGCTGAACAATATTTCGGTGAGGGCCGTGGGCATCATCATGAAATAGAGCGGGGTGAAACAGACAAAGACCAGCGCGGGAAATGCCGGCTTCATCTTCAGCATACCGGCAACGCGGAAGGCAAACCATGCTGTGAGGAGTCCAAGCACAGTGTTAAAAAGTTTCACTCCCGGCAACCCGAACTGGGCAAAGGGGGATGCCAGGATGGTGAAAAGCGGACGTCCCCAGGAATAGAGAAACAGGTGCGGGTATTTGAAGGCGTAATGGGCAAGGAGATAATGGGTGATGTTATCGGCACCGCCGAAATACCCTTCCGATAACAGCGACAGGGTAATAAGCAGGATACAAAGAACGGCCAGGATGACCAGATGGAGCTTATGCCTGAAGAAACCTGTCATGGATGCATGTTCAACCGGCACAAAGATAGGAAAGGGGAGCAAGCGGGTTTCAAATTTCCTTAGATTTGTATGGAAATCAACTTTTTCACGGGTTTATGCGCACGGTTAAGGCTCTCCTCCTTTTTTTGATGTTGCTGGTTCTCTCAGCCCCCGCACTTCACCTGGCCCTGAAGGTGATCAGGGAGCCCGACCTTCATGGCTATTATCACCAGACAGAACCCCCGTCATTCGATTCCCTGACCTGGAAAAGATGGTTTTCCTCCGTTTTCCAGGATCAATTTGCAACCAGAGTAAATGACTACTCCGGACTCCGCAAATCGCTGATCCGCATCAACAACCAGTATGACTATTCACTTTACGGACTGATCCACGCCAGGGGATTTATCCTGGGCAAAAACAGGTATCTATTCGAGGAGGATTATATTCATGAATACAACGGCGATTATTTCATCGGGCGGGCGGCCATCGACAAGAAACTGTCGCGCCTGAAGAATGTATCCGACAGCCTCCGTGCCCATAACATCCCATTGATCCTGGTCTATGAACCGGGGAAGGCCAGTTTTTTCCCCGAAAACATTCCGGGCCGGTTTCATCCTGAATGTAAAAGGGAGACCAACTACGACTATTTCATCCGGCGAAGCCGCCAGCTGGGCATTCCCTTTACGGACATGAACAGCTATTTCCTGGCGATGAAAGATACCGCACGCCACCCGCTCTTCCCGCGCTATGGCATGCACTGGAGCCTGTATGCCGTTCCGTTTGCGGTTGATACGCTCAGCAGGCTGATCGAATCGGAGACCGGAAAGCAAGTGCCCGATTTCAATATCAGTAATCTCGCTACTTCCATGACACCGAGGGGAACCGACAACGACATTGGCGAATTGCTCAACCTGGCCTGCCCGCTGAAACCAACGCCGGGGGCCTATCCGTCCATTGTTTTTCAACCCGGCACCGTAAAGTCAGTTTCTGCGCTGGTCATTGCCGACAGCTATTATGTGAACATCGTGGAGGATTACGGACGAAAGTTGTTCAAAAGGCAGGATTACTGGTACTACAACAACAAACTCTATCCTTTCCAAAACAATGATCCGCCCAGGTATGTCGATAAATCGGATCTCAGGGCAAAGCTTGAAACTTATGATGTGGTGCTGCTCATGGTCTCAGAGATCAACCTTCATTGCGGATTCTGGAATTTTGCCGATGAATCTTTCCTGGCGTTTCATCCTGAGAAGAAAGATCCGAAACAGTATGACATCGAAAATGAGATCCGGAATGACCGGGAATGGTTCCGGTTTATGGTAGGCAAGGCCAGGGTGCAGCAGAAACCGCTGGAGGAGATGATCAGGCGTGATGCCGAATTTACCTTTTTCTCCAAATACGGCAGCCTGACCGGGAAAAGTTACCTTGATTCCGTCGATTACATTGCCTTAACCATTAAGAACAACCCGGAATGGCTAACCCTGGTCGAAAAAAAGGCCAGAGAACGCAGCATCAGTCTCGATTCGATGGTGATGCTCGATGCCATTTATTCCTATGATCAGATGAAAAAAAAGCATTAAATTTGTCTGGTGCTGATTCACTATACCGGCCTGCATGAATAGAAAAACTAAGAGACTACTCGTTTTCGGCATCCTGATCCTGTGTTCCGTTGTCATGCTGGCGTTGGGGTTGAAGTATTTTCCCTTTACCAAGGTAATGAAGATGCCGGCCGGTTCGGAACAGGTATTTGTCGATCCGCAGAAAATCAGGACCCTTTCGCCCAACACCCTTTATTTCGATTTTGAGCTGGCCCCCGGCAAAGAGATGCCCGGAGGATTCTACAAAGGCCAGGCCCACTCGGGGCAGTATTCGGTGAAGGCCTTCGGGCAAAACAGCTTCAGCGTTGCCGTTGAAAGAACGGCCGGAGAGATCGGCGTGCAAAACCTGAAAGCCGTGGCGCTGAGTGCCTGGCTGTATGTATTTCCTACAAAGAAAGAGGTAAAGGGGAGCATGGTCTTCACCGCCTCCAACGAACTGGGGGTTAATGTGTGCTGGGAGGGGATCGGGGTGGTTGAACCCGAGGTTCCGCAGGGGAAATGGTTCAAGGTGAGCAAGTATTTCGACCTCTCCAAAGTTCAGTTCAAGCCAGACTACAAGATCCAGGTCTATTTCTGGAACAACAGCAGTACCGACATCCTCATTGATGATTATACCATTGTCTTCGGCGGACCGGTTGACAGGCGCGGAGACTCGGCGTGGGTTGACATGACAAAACCGGCCGGATACACCCCCCGGTTCAACTATCCACCTTTCCCTGTTTCATACCTTGAGAAGGAGCCGGCGGGTACCACCTCAAAGGTGGCTGAGATCTCCCCGGGCGACCAGGTGATTGCCGGCAATTTCCTGAATACCGGCAACGACGGACTTTTTATCATCAGGCAGGATGGCCGGCCGGCTGGCTATGCCTTTTGCACGGAGACCCACGACTTCCGGAAAATAACCCTGAACAACGCATCAGCACTGGCCCCGGTTCAGAGGGTCCATAAAATTCTGAAGGGAAAATTCCTGGGAAACCAGGCCGACCAGCTCATCGTGAGCGGTGAAAAGGGCTGGATGCTCGCGGCACTTGAACCAATTCCCAACCTTTGTAAGGCAACGGGATCTTTGCAGACGAGTATGAAGGTCCTCTGGAAATCGGAGTCACCCGTCACCTCCATTTACACCGGTGATTTCAATGGCGACCGCCAGGCCGAAGTCCTGGTCATTTCGGACAACGGCTCATGGAAGGTGATGTCGTTCGATGCAAAGACGGGCACAGGGGGAAACTGGAAGGTAATGGCCGAAGATGATCACGAACCGGTGAAGGATTGGATTAAAGGCGGTCAGGAGCCGGGCATCTCGGCCGGACGGTTCCTCCCGGGTTCCTCCTGCGACCTGGTTTTGACTGTTGCAAAACGCCATGGGGAGAAAGCCTATTCCTACACATTGATGAAACTGAACCTGGCCCGCATGAGGTGGGATCCGATTTACAGCGAGAAACAGAACCATGACGGGAAAACCATCGGGCCGGATACGCTCAAACCTTCCGACCTCTTTTTCACCCTGAATGCGCAACCCGGGAACGAGGCAAAGGTATACCGGTACAACCGCGACTGGCGTTATGACCTGAAGGAGATCCGATTCAACGATACCACCTTCCGGATTGTTTCGGATGTCGATTTCCAGGGGTTCGACAGGGACCGCAATCCAAAATATTATGAAACGCTTACCCTGGTCCCCGGATATTTCCTGTCACCTTCAGCCGGCACCTTCCTGGTCATCGGATCGGTGAAGAGGGAGCGGCACTATGAATCCATATTACCCGATTTTGTCCAGCTCTATGCGCTTCCCAATCAAAAGTAACCGCAAATCCATGAACCATCTCCTGAGATATATCCTGCTCTGCATCTTCGTTCCCGGGTTAGTCATGTCATGCGGACAATCTACCAAATCACTGGAGGTTGCAAGCGAAGAGTTCGTGGTAAAGAATTTCAACCCCATTGCCAACTGGAAGCCGGATAAGCCCCTTTATCTTGATTATGCAGAGGCCATCGCCCGGGGTTTTATCATTCCCACCGCCAGGCAGGTGGAGGGCGGATCGTTCAGGCTCAGCTTCATGTTGAAAAACAAAGGAACCGCGCCGCAAAACTTCCGCTACAAGATCTTTTACCAGAATGAATCCTATAAATTCCCCGAGCGTGACCCGGCCGACAGTACCCGGCAGCACCCCAATGCCTGGGAAAACTTTTACGGTAGCTGGGAAGATGGATCGCTCCTCTTTGCCGAAACAGGGATCATCCCCGCCGACAATGAGTTTCATGCCGTCGAAAGCACCTTCCGCATTGTCGGGAACCCAAGGGATGAACAGCGCTATTATTCGGGCAATCAAAACGACCGGTGGAAGCGCAATCCCCGGGTCGGAAATTACTGTTTCATGCTCGTGGTCACCACGGAGTTGAATGTGAAACAAAAGATCATCCCCGAAAATGTGCAGAACCTGGCAATGAAGAGTGAATCAGGGTTTGTGAATCCCTGGTTTTATTTTCTGTACGGGGCAGGAAAATCTTTGAAAAACACCATCATACAGCGATCTCCTTCCATGCTGAAGGTCATTGCCAGTCCCGATCCCGGTGCCGGCATCTACATCAATCCAGGCTCCTTTTCGAAGGAGGATGTGGAGAAATTAAAGATGAACAACTGCGGCCAGGATTCAACGCTTTACCGGACTGCGGCCTTCGATCAGTTCTTCCATTACGTCGATCCGTCTACGAAGATGAACAATATCCCGGTGATTGCCGATATCCTGAACGGGAATTATTCCAGGCTCGACTACAACTGGAACAAAAGGTTTTACCGGAAGGAGGAGTTGGTGGCCATTACGGCTACGGTGACCAAACAGCCCTGTGAAACGGTCATCTCCGACCCCGTTGATCATAAAATCACCCTCCGTAATCCGAAATCGGAGTTCGGAAAATGGCAGAAACAAAATGCCGGGGTGATCACCCGCCACGGGCTGACCTTCGGAAAATACACCCTCAAGTGCAAGCTGACCGAACTGCTGAACAGGAATAACATGTGGAACGGGGTGACCAATGCGATCTGGCTGATCACCCAGGCCCAGGCCGACTGGAACTTCCGCCGCGACTGCAACAACGCCGGATATATGGCCAACTATTACGGCGGACAGCAGGATCAGCGGGTGAAGAATGTGGGCTATTCAGAGATTGATTTCGAGATCCTGAAAACGGTGCCCTATTGCCCGTCGTGGCTCCTTCCGCCCGCTTACTTCCAGGGAACTGATGACCAGCACAATGTGCAAAACTGGAACATCCCTTTTCCTGAGGAGATCCTGGCCGACGATGATAAGATCATGGTATCCTGCACCAACTGGGACATGGCATGCTGGCAGCCCACCGACTTCACCGATGGCTGTTACCCGGTACATTATGAAAACAAAACCTTCTGGGCCCACCGCTGGGATAAGAACTACCGGGCGCTGACCCAGAAAACGCCGGAGCGCGACGACGAACTCTTCGGATCAAAATATTATTATTTCCAGATTGACTGGCAGCCCGACAAAATCATCTGGCGGATCGGACCGGAAAAAGACAAGCTCCATGTGGTCGGTTATATGGACGACAAGATCACCTCCATCCCGAATAATCAGATGCTGCTGATCGTCACCCAGGAGTTCCACAACACCAAATGGTGGGTGGGTTCTGCCTATTCGCAGGACAACACCCCCTTCCCCAAGGAAGATTATGTCGGCGAAATTTTTGAACTAACCATTGAATAGGATTTGAAATAAAGCAGTATCACAATTTAAAATTTAACGTATGAAGATTATTGTATTAGGTGCAGGCCTCGTTGGAGGCCCGATGGCCCTCGACCTCGCAGCCGATCAGAACCTGACGGTTGCCATTGCCGACATCAACCAGGAAACCCTTGCGAAACTCCTCGAGTGGCAGAAATCCCACAGTACAACGGGAAAAGCGATCACAACCATTGTTGCCGACCTCAAAGACCCTGACCGGGTGACCCAGTTGGTAAAGGATTACGACATGGTGATCAATGCGGTGCCGGGCTTCATGGGCTTTCAAACCCTCAAAGCCGTCGTTGGCGCAGGTAAAAATGTAGTTGACATTGCCTTCTTCATCGAGGATCCGTTCCAACTTGACGAGCTGGCCCTCAGAAACAATGTGACAGCTATCATGGATATGGGCGTGGCACCTGGCATGTGCAACGTACTCATCGGATATGCCGACCACCTGCTCGACGAAACGGAAAATATCCTGTACATGGTGGGCGGACTGCCCGAAGTAAGGGAATGGCCCTATGAATACAAGGCCGTATTTTCACCCATTGATGTGATTGAGGAATATACCCGCCCTGCACGATTCATAGAAAACGGAAAATTTATTGTGAAACCGGCTCTCTCAGATCCCGAGTTGCTGAACTTCCCCGGCATCGGAACTTTGGAAGCCTTCAACACCGACGGGCTGCGTTCATTGGCCCATACCGTGAAATGTCCCAACATGAAAGAGAAGACGCTCAGGTATCCCGGGCACATTGAGAAGATGCGGGTACTGCGTGAAACAGGCTTTTTCAGCCAGGAGGAGGTGGAGGTTCACGGGATCCGTGTCAGGCCCATGGATCTCACTGCCAAACTGCTTTTCCCGAAATGGAAAATGAAGGAGGGAGAGGTCGATATCACCGTGATGCAGGTGATGGTCGAAGGTAAGAAGGACGGCAAGACTGTCCGTTACACATGGGACCTCTATGACAGATACGATCCGGCCTCCGGGATCCATTCCATGGCCCGTACCACAGGTTATTCAGCCACCGTGGCCCTGCGCATGATTGCCGCCGGCCTCTATACCCGCAAGGGCATTTCAGTTCCCGAATTTATCGGAAAACGACCTGAATGTGTTGCTTACCTGCTCAATGGATTGAAAGAAAGAGGAATCGTTTACCGGGAAACCCACTAAAATTCATCCGGGTCAATCGCCTGCTTTTTCTTTTTGTCTTTGATTGGCCCGGGTGTTCCCTCTTCACCGCAGTTGATATCCACGGAGAGGGGTTGTAACGGGGCATCGAAATCACGTTTGGAATAATGCAGGCCGGGGTCGCCATACACCCGCTGCATATACAGTGCCCAGATTGGAAGTGCCATGTTGGCGCCCTGTCCGAGGGTGATGGTACGGAAATGGGCGGCCCGGTCTTCGCACCCTACCCAAACCCCTGTCACGAGGTCGGGGGTGATCCCCATGAACCAACCGTCACTCTGGTTTTGGGTTGTACCCGTTTTTCCGGCAATGGGATTATCGAACCCATACTTATACCGCAGCCTGACACTGGTGCCGGCTTCCACGACCCCCTTCATCAACTGGATCATCAGGTAGGCCGTCTCCTCGCTGATGGCCTCCTGCGATTTGGGATTGAAGGTTTGGAGAACATTCCCGTTTTTATCCTCAATGCGTGTGATGAAAATGGGTTCAACATACACCCCTTTGTTGGCGAAGACGCTCATGGCGCCCACCATCTCGTAGAGACTGAGGTCGCACGATCCCAGTGCAATGGAATACACCGCCGGAATATCGCTGGTGACACCCATTTTATGGGCCATGGCCACCACAGCTTTGGGTGAATATTTCTTGATCAGCTGGCCTGATACCCAGTTGTTGGAATTGGCCAGGGCCCACCGCAGCGTAACCAGTTGTCCGCGCCGCTCATCACTGGAACTTTCGGGTGCCCACACCTGTCCGTTGCCCAGGTCGATCACCGGCTGCACATTGGGATACCGCGAACAGGGCGATTCTCCCTCCTGCATGGCCAGGGTGTAAAGAAAGGGCTTAAAGGTTGAACCAACCTGCCGTTTGCTCAGCTTCACATGATCGTACTGGAAAAACCGGTAATCGATCCCGCCAACATAAGCCTTGACATACCCCGTGTGCGGGTCCATGGACATCAGTCCCGACTGGAGGAAGAATTTATAGTACCGGATGGAATCCATAGGGGTCATTACGGTATCGATCTCACCGCGATAGGAGAATACCTTCATTTTGGCCGGGACCTTGAAGTCCTGGAGGATCTGGTCATCCGTATAACCTTCCGTTTTAAGGCGGGAATAGCGGTCGGACCGACGCATGGCCGATAGCAGGAGGCTTATGGTCTCTTTTTTTGCCACATCCGGCTCAAAAACAAAGGGGGCGTTCGGAATTCCTTTCCAGTGTTCGAAAAAGGAGGGCTGCAGCTCTTTGCCAAGATATTCATGCATCGCCCTTTCGGCATACTCCTGCATTTTATAGTTGATGGTGGTATAAATCTTGAGCCCGTCACGATAGAGGTTATAGGGTGTTCCATCCTCCTTGGGGTTCTGGTTGCACCACTCGGCCAGCACCATGCGCATGTATTCGCGAAAATAGGTGGCAATGCCGGTGGTGTGATCCTGAAGCCGGTAATTGGTCATGTCGACCGGGATCTGTTTTAATGAATCAAGTTCGGTGGTACTGATATATCCATATTTGGCCATCTGGTGCATGACAGTGTTGCGGCGTTCAAATGCCCGTGCCGGGTTACGAACAGGGCTGAACCAGGTAGGGGCCTTCAGAATGCCGATCAGGACGGCGGCCTCTTCAACGTTAAGCTGATTGGGCGCTTTGTTGAAGTAAGTTTTGGCAGCCGATTTGATTCCATACGACTGACTGCCGAAATCAACCGTATTCAGGTACATAGCGAGGATCTCATCCTTGGAATAATTGCGCTCAAGCTTCACCGCCGTGATCCATTCCTTAAATTTGATCATCACGGTTTCCCAGAAGGTCCTGTTCTGTTTGCGCGGAAAGAGGTTTTTGGCCAGCTGCTGCGTGATGGTAGATCCTCCTCCCTTTGACGATCCGGTTGTCATTCCCCAGAAAACCCTGAAGATGGCTATGACATCAATTCCCGAATGTTCTTCAAACCGGGCATCCTCGGTGGCGATCAAGGCATTGATCACATTGGGGGAGAGGTCCTGGTACTGCGAATTCGATCGGTTTTCAATGTAGTACTTCCCCAGTAACTTGCCGTCGGCGGAGATCACCTCGGTGGCCAGGTTGCTTTTTGGATTTTCAAGCTCCTCAAAGGAGGGCATTTTTCCCAGCAGACCGGAAGTGACCGAGATAAAGAACAGGGCGATCAGGAGGACCAGGACAATATAAGAGATCCAGAATCCCATCAGATATTTCTTATACGGGACTTTTCTGGAGTGAGGTTTTGGCACTTCGTTCAGGATCGGGATATGTGAAATTGGGTTATTCATTCTTTTTCAATACGTAAACCAATGTCCCGCAGCCCTTTGAGTTCGCTGACCCGCATGGCCTGTTCCAGCTCGAACCCATATTTTCCCTTCTGTTTGAACTGAACCCCTTTCTGAAGCAGGAACCGGCTGAATTTAATGTCGCCCATTCCCGATCCCAGCCAACGGCCATCATAATCGGCCAGGGTGAGTTCGAGGGTATCGCGCGAGATTTTTCCGTCGGGGTATTTGGTGTTCAGGAAGAGATAGAGGTTGCTGTAAGGATAGATGGTTGAATTCCGTACATTGAGATAAACATTGTATCGCAGTGCGAGGTTGGAAATGGTCACATCGAACTTCAATCTCCTGTTCGCATTCCAGACGCCGTTCTCCACTTCAAAGTTCTCTTCAAATACCCGGTTTGAATCACAGGAAATCATCATTCCCGCTAACAGAAGGACGAACAGAAGGATTTTCTTTCCAGGGTATATTCCCATGATGCGTTCTAGCAGCAGAAATCGTTTATAAATGGTCGAAACGGGTGAGGTCGTCCTGGACTGCACCATTGTCAAATTCCGATTTTTTTTCGGTTATTTGCGCAAAATCTTCCAATTTTTCAGGCAGATTTCCCTTTTTATTTTCCTCCTGGATCGAGATCACATTATCGACCGGGATGGCCATCAGGTTGCTCGGTTCCTGGATATAGGAATACCACATAAGCCGCTGGAAAATGTCGGTTTTCTGATGTACGGCTTCCCCATGCTTGGTCTTCAGCCTGATTTCAGTGTTTGGCATCCCTTTGATGGCATCCACATAGGTGTCGTACTCATAGTTGAGGCAGCATTTGAGTTTCCCACACTGTCCGGCCAGTTTCTGGGGATTCAGGGAGAGTTGCTGTACCCGGGCCGAATTGGTGGTCACTGATTTGAAATCGCTCATCCAGGTTGAACAGCAGAGTTCCCTGCCGCAGGAGCCGATCCCCCCGAGCCGGCTTGCCTCCTGCCTGGCGCCAATCTGCCGCATTTCAATGCGCAATTTGAACTCCTCCGCCATCAGCTTGATCAGTTCGCGGAAATCAACCCGGTCCTCGGCAGTGTAATAAAAAATAGCTTTGGTATTGTCGCCCTGGATTTCAACATCGTTGATTTTCATAAGCAGTCCAAGCTGGTCGGCAATGGCCCGCGAACGAAACATGGTGGGAATCTCCTGGTCAACGGAGGAAATCCATTTTTCTATGTCGGTAAGCCTGGCCTTGCGGTACACTTTTTTAATGTCATCAGGATTGGCCGAAGGGTTCTTTTTTCTAAGCTGAAAGCGGACCATCTCCCCCGCCATGCTTACAATGCCGATGTCATGCCCCGGAGATGCTTCAACGGCTACGATTTCTCCCACCGCCAAATCCAAATCGGGGGGAATGCGGAAATAATCCTTGCGGCTGTTCTTAAACCGTACTTCAACGACATCCGCCATTTTCGATCCGGGCGGAATCGGGATGTTGCTAAGCCAGTCGAAGGAATCAAACTTACTGCAGCTGTGCTGAAAAACAGTTTCGTTTTTGTTGTAAAGCTTGGGTGACTGGCAGCATCCGCGGCTTAAAAAGGGATTATCGGGCCGCCTGACCTGATGGAACTCCTGCATGCCAAAATCCTCCGCATACACCTCATTTGGTGGTGTTACTGCAGGCTGATCCGGTGTATTTTCAACGTTTTCCATATCCCTCAAAATCCTCACAAAGGTATGATATTCGGTTTAAACTTCCGAACAAATTTTAGCGACAGGTCAAGGAAGAGGGTTGGGCCATGTGCATTGCGTTCAATGTGGAACAGGGCATCGTTGAGCAGGGTGTTGAATTCAACAAGTACATCGGATGTGATGAACGGCGAAAAACCCTGGATGAACTTGAGCTCTTCCCCCTCAACTCCCTTGGGGACCTCATGCCTGTAATTCATTGTGGCGCAGTACCCGGTCACCCTGAGGGCATAGATCAGGAAACTCTTCTGTTTTTCTCTTCCGGTTTTGGAGATCTCGGAAGCAAATCCAACAAGATCGGGGATCTTCCCTGCGAAACAAGCCCGCATCCAGTTGCGGAACACATCAAAGTGAATGGCATCCTCCTCGTTCACGGTGACACCGGAGTTGGTTGACCTGGGGATCTTGACCATCAGCGTTCGCGAAAGAATGGTTTTAATGATCTGTTCAGGCTCCTCCGAAATCAGGATAAAAAGTGTTTTTTCGGGTGGTTCCTCGAGGATCTTCAGGATCTTCGGTGCGGCGGAATAGAACAATTTTTCAACCATCCAGATGATCATCACCTTGTAATCCGATTCATAACTTTTGTAGCTCAGGGTGGTGATGATCTCGTTGCAGTCGTCGGCATTGATGATCCCCTGTTTGTTTTCGATCCCGATCGATTCATACCAGTTCTGGAGCCCCGCCTGGAAATTGTTTTCCAGCAGGAATTTCCGCCAATCATCGATAAAATGCTTGCTTTGCGGTTTTTTGGTGACCCGCTTGGTGGTGGCCACCGGATAGATGAAATGCAGGTCGGGATGGATCAGCTTCTCGTATTTTATGCACGACCGGCAGGTTCCGCATGAATCTATTTCATTCCATAAGATGTCCGGACTTTCTGAGTTCTCTTTCGTAATTCCTTTCTTGTCGGTGCAGTTGATGAACTGGGCGTAGGCGATGGCCAGGGCAAGTTTCTGGCTGTCCTCCGCTCCGAAAAACAATTGGGCGTGACTCACCCGCTGGTCCAGGACAGTCTGAATCAGTTTACGCTTGATATCCTCATTTCCGGCAATTTCGCTGAACCTCATCTTATCAGGATTCAATGTGTCGTGACACGAAGGGGACACGACTTTGAGGTTACAAATTTAGCGGATTTTCCCGATTCACAGGTGGCGAATTCATCACCGGCCTATTATAGGACAGCGGAGGACCGGCTTCATTGCCAGAAAATTTCCGGAACGGGCACCAGGGAGCGGAACATCAGGGAGGGTGTAGGTTCCGGGACCAGCGATATGGAACGGACCAGGTATTTAAGAACCTTCTTTTTCCTTCCTACAAAACTAACCTGGGAATCAACTTCTACCATTTTGAAACGGATCAGGGTTGCCATGGCTTTTCCGGTTTAATGTTTGTCGATCTTGATAGTTTCAACACCGTCGGAGGTAAATATGCGCAGGAAGTATACCCCGGCAGGCGATCCTGACAGTGAATAAACAAACTTCCGTTCCTGCGTCAGCAACGCGGTCATGATCTGTTCTCCCTGCATGTTCGACAATGCTATCCTCCCGTCGACGGTTTCATCATCACCCCGCCGTTCCAGCGTAAACATTCCGGTTGTGGGATTCGGGTAGACGACAAAGGATGATTTGTTGGAAGAGCTCCCATTGACGGTCATGATGATCATGTTGGAGATGGCCGGGTTACAGGAAACACACGACAGGTTGGATACCAGGATACACGACACGCGGTCGTTGCCGGCTGGCACATAGGAAAAGACCGGGCCGCCGGTGCCCACATTCACATCGTTGACCCTCCATTGAAAAGCCGGGGCCGTTCCACCGTTGACCGGGGTGGCCGTGAAGGTGACGGTGGTTCCCGCCGGGACGGGGTTGGCCGACGCTGTGATTGAAACACCCACAGGCATGATCCCGTTCACCACCATGTTCACCGTGTTGGATGTGGCGGAATTTCCCTGGACGCACGTGGAGTTTGAGGTCAAAATACAGGTTACTTCAGCATTGTTTACAACAGAATAGGCGAAGGTCCTGGTGCCGGTCCCGGCATTCACCCCGTTTACCTTCCACTGGTACTGCGGGTTGCTGCCGCCGTTCACCGGTGTTGCTGCAAAGGTGACCGGGGTGTTCGGGCATACCGGGTTTGCAGAGGGAGCGATGGCTATGCTAACCGGGAGTACCGGGTTGACGGTCATGACGACCACATTCGAGGTGGCCGGATTCCCGGTGGCACAATTGTTATCAGCCGTTACGGTGCAGGTTACCTCATCATTATCGGAAGGGGAGAAGGTGTAGGTTGGCGAGTTGGTCCCGGCCGCCACGTTGTTTACCTTCCATTGGTAGGAGGGCGCATATCCACCGTTCACAGCAGTTGCGGTAAAGGCCACCATGGCTCCCAGGCAAACCGGGTTGGCACTGGCGGCGATCGACACACTGACAGCCGCCACCGGGAGTTCTTCAATGATCGCATTCCCGTTCATCATGATGCTCTGGACCCCGTTGGTCCCTTCAACGGTATAGGTTCCGGCTGCCTGGCCTGGCCAGGTAAGGAGCAATCCGGTGCCGGGGACTGGGGAGCCGGCGTTGATGCCATTTTTCTTAAGCTGGTAACTTACGTTAACCTGCGAGTTGCTCAGTGTAACCGGCAATCCGGGGCTACCCTCGCAATATGATCCGGATCCGGCAACATCATACACATTCAGTGCAGACTTCGTCCCGGTGATGGTCCCGAAAGAGATCAGGCCGTTGGCCGTAAGGAGATGTAGTACCGGATCGGCTGGCTGGTAGGTGATAAATGGCAGCGGGTTAACCTTAACACAGGATATCTGACCTTCTGTTCCGGATACATCAGCCGGCACATACTGAAAAACGGCATTGCAGCTAAAGGATGAAATGGCATTGGAAGTGAGGTTCCAGTACCGGACCAGGTAATGCTGGTTATTCGGATCATCGGGGTATTTGGCATTCACCAGGTTGACCCCGGCATAATTTCCTGTTCCGAAAATTCCACTGGTGAAGTTCAGGGTGACCGGCGAATATTCGGCTGTGGCTGTGTGGTCTCCAACAGGGAAGGTGAAGCTTCCCGGGGCGGAGAATGCTTTTTTAACCTGGCCTTCACCCGTGGCAACAATCATGGCGGAGGATGAAGGAGCCCCTGTGATCGTGGAGGAGCTCCCAAGGATGAGGTCGTTCGATCCAAGATTTAGGAACCCGTTTGTAAGTTTCAGATGGCCATTCGTTGTGATATTCATGTTCAGGTCGATGCCGTCACTGTTGGCTATTTCAAGGGTCGAGTTTGTTGCGGTGGTAAGAATACCGGTCCCGGAGATGGTCTGGGGACAGCTTCCGTTGAAGGTTACGGTTCCGGTGCTGGCCGGGGCAAAATTGAGGATCCCTCCGGCACCGACAGAGATGTTGCCCCGGATGGAATGGCCGGGAGCCCCGGTCATGTTGAAGTTCAGGGTGCCTCCGGTCACGGTGAGGTTATCGATGGATACCGGGTTCCCTCCATCCGCCGACAGGGTCTGGCCCGGGGCGTCCAGTTCAAAATTGGCATAGTTCCTTCCTGAGAAGGATATGGGAACTCCGGCCGTGACTTTATAGAGACTCCCGGTCTGGAATACCACGACGCTGCCGGGCTGTGATGCCCCGAAGGGATGGGTTCCTCCCTGGTGGACCAGGGTCGACCCGTTGGTAAATACGACGGATTCAAGGGAGGTCGTACCAAAGGGATTTCCGGAGGAGAAGGCCCCTGCCGTAAAGGTGGATCCGAAATTAAAGGTGATCGCTCCCGGGTCGGTTGCTGTGAGCCGGTTTGCTGTTTCTTCTGAGGAGGAAAAGGCCATACTCCCGCCGATGCTGCCTGTGGCCCCATTGCCCAGGGCAATTGAAACAGCATGATTTCCGCTCAGATTTAACGAACACCCCTCGGGCACCTCCAGATCGGTTCCGGACTCTCCGGCAATGGTCAGCACCGCATCCGCATCACTTTGCAGGCTGACCCCGGTATTGCCGGAAAGGATCATCCGGGCGATCGCCTGGGAGGGAACGTGGGTTATTACGCAGGATGATCCATGGGTGAACTGCAGGATGTCGGTTGCCTGCGGCGTGGTGCGGACCGGGGTCCAGTTGGCCGGAATGGTCCAGTCGGCCGTTCCTGCCTGGTTCCAGGTGTAGCTTCCAGATCCCGAGGTTCCGTTGGCGGTAATGGAAACATCATCAATGCCCAGGGCCTGCGCGCTGGTAGTGGTTGATCCGCTTGTGACAGAGTAATTCCAGGCAAGATAAAGGCTGCCTCCGGGAGCAAGGGTAACCGGCAGGTTTTTCGCGGTGATATAGCCTGTATCACCCGGGGCGATGGCATACCCGGTGTTGGCCGGATCGGCCCCGGCGAAACTGGTTAAAAAATCCGGGCCGGCTGAAGTCCATACATTGCCATCCGCCGAATAATAGAGCTGAACTGAAAAGCCGGCAACATTGGTCCCGGCACGGTATTTTTCAACGGTATAGCTTACGGTAAAATCATTTACCAGGCTGGTTCCGTCATTATACAGGAGGAGATAGAGGTTTACACTTTTTGATGCTGTGCCTGAAGAAAGTCCGCCGAGTGACCGGTCGGTTGCGGTGGAGGCTTCACCGGCTCCAAAATTATAGATGCCATTGGGCGCGGTCGCCGACATGTTATTGCCTGCCCGCTGCTCGGTGGAAGTCCCGGCCGCGGCATAGGAGCCGACCGTTCGCACCGTGGTGTTTTTATCCGCCTTCCAGCTCGAAGTAAGCGTGGCGGTGGCAGATGAACCTAAGTTAAAATTCTCGGTGAAGGTACCTCCGGACGAAATATTCACCTGCGCCCGGCCCTGGTATGCCATACCAAAGGCCAGGATCATGAGTAATATGAAGGGTTTCATAGGTAAGAGTTTTAAATGGCACATAACAACGAATTCAGATGTTTTGTGCTTAATCAGCAAAATGGGGAAAGGTGCGAGGGATGTTAATAACTTTTACAACGGTGGGAAAAAATAAATCCATCGGATGGAGCAAATACGGCTCTGTCGGTGGATTAAATCCAGGCACGCGAATTCACCGCAGGTTGGGGTGAGATTTTACAATAATGAAATACGAAAACAGGGATCAGATCACCTTCGCACACATGAACTCCCGGTTCATGCGGGCAATGTTTGAACGGGAGATCAGCTTGGGGCACTCAGCCTCACAGGCGTAAGTATTGGTGCAGTTCCCAAAGCCAAGTTCATCCATCATTTTGACCATCTTTTTCACCCGCTGTTTGGCTTCGATCTGGCCTTGCGGCAGCAGGGCGAACTGAGAAATCTTGGCAGAGACAAAGAGCATGGCGGAGGCATTTTTACAGGCAGCCACGCAGGCGCCGCATCCGATGCAGGCAGCTGCATCCATGGCCAATTCAGCATTGATCTTGCTCACCAGGATGTTGTTGGCTTCGGCAGCGCCGCCGGTATTCACCGAAACATAGCCTCCCTCCTGGATGATCTTGTCAAAGGCCGAACGGTCGACCATCAGGTCCCTGATCACCGGGAAGGGTTTGGCACGCCAGGGCTCAATGACAATGGTATCGCCATCCTTGAATTTCCGCATGTGAAGCTGGCAGGCGGTCACCGCATCATCGGGACCGTGAGGCCGGCCATTGATATAGAGGCTGCACATCCCGCAGATGCCCTCCCTGCAGTCGTGATCAAATACCACCGGATCCTCATTTTTACCGATCAGCTCCTCATTCAGGATGTCCAGCATCTCCAGGAAAGAGCAATTGGGAGAAATGTTATCAAGGGAATAGGTTACAAATTTACCCGTGGATTTAGAATCCTTTTGTCTCCAGATTTTCAGCGTCAGCTTCATAACTTTTTGTTGACTAAATGTAAAAATTCAATATTCAATATTCAACATTCGATATTCATTTTATTTATACACCCTCTGCTTCACCTCGATCTCCTCATACACCAGCGGTTCTTTGTGCAGCTCAAACGCACCTTCGCCTTTGTATTCCCAGGCAGCTACATACTTGTAGTCTTCGTCGTTGCGCTTGCACTCGCCTTCGTCGGTCTGGTATTCTTCCCGGAAATGGCCGCCGCAGCTTTCATTGCGGTTGAGGGCGTCAAAAGCCAGCAGTTCGCCCAGCTCCAGGAAGTCGGCGACACGGTTGGCCTTCTCCAGCTCAACATTAAGCTCATTCAGCGTACCCGGAATTTTAACATCCTTCCAGAATTCGGCGCGCAGCTTTTTGATCAGTTCAATGGCCATTTTCAGCCGGGCCTCGGTACGGGCCATCCCCACATATTCCCACATGATCTTTCCGAGTTCCTTATGGAAATGGTCCACAGATTTGTTTCCTTTGATGGCCATCAGCTTCTCCAGGCGTGCACTGACCGCTTTTTCCGCATCAACAAATTCCTGCTTGTCGGTCGACATGCGCGGTACACGGATCTCTGCGGCCAGGTAGTTCTGAATGGTATAGGGTAATACGAAATAGCCGTCGGCAAGTCCCTGCATGAGCGCAGAAGCACCGAGGCGGTTGGCGCCGTGGTCGGAGAAATTGGCCTCACCGGCTGCAAAAAGACCGGTGACGGTGGTCTGAAGTTCGTAGTCAACCCAGGTGCCACCCATGGTGTAATGCACCGCCGGGTAAATCATCATCGGGTTTACATAGGGGTTTTCATCCACGATCTTTTCATACATCTGGAAGAGGTTGCCATAACGGTCTTCAATCACATTTTTACCGAGGCGGGCAATTGACTCTTTGAAATCGAGGAACACCGCCAGTCCGGTGGGACCTACGCCAAAACCGGCATCACAGCGCTCCTTGGCTGCACGTGAAGCCACATCGCGGGGCACCAGGTTCCCGAAGGCCGGGTAACGGCGTTCAAGAAAATAATCCCTGCGTTCTTCCGGAATATCATTGGCCTTTAGCTTTCCCTGCCGGTTGGCGTCGGCATCCTCCTTGAACTTCGGAACCCAGATGCGGCCGTCGTTACGCAGACTTTCACTCATCAGGGTGAGTTTCGACTGGTAATCGCCATGAACAGGAATACAGGTCGGGTGGATCTGGGTGAAACAGGGGTTGGCAAACCAGGCCCCCTTCTTGAATATCTGCCAGATGGCGCTGGTGTTGGAGCCCATGGCGTTGGTCGAGAGGTAAAACACATTCCCGTATCCCCCGGTGGCAACCACCACGGCATGGCCGAAATGGCGTTCCAGTTTCCCGGTGATGAGATTACGGGCGATGATGCCGCGGGCCTTCCCGTCGACGATCACGACATCCATCATTTCGTGGCGTTCATAAAGTTTTACGGTCCCCAGTTTGATCTGGCGGCTCAGGGCACTGTAAGCACCCAAAAGCAATTGCTGCCCGGTCTGACCGCGGGCAAAAAAGGTGCGCGACACCTGAGCGCCGCCAAAGGAGCGGTTCTCCAGCGATCCGCCATATTCCCTGGCAAAGGGCACTCCCTGCGCGACACACTGGTCGATGATGGCGTTGCTTACTTCGGCCAGACGGTAAACGTTGGCTTCACGGGCACGGTAGTCGCCTCCCTTGATGGTATCATAAAATAGACGGTAAATGCTGTCGCCGTCATTCGGATAGTTCTTGGCTGCGTTGATCCCGCCCTGGGCCGCAATGCTGTGGGCACGGCGCGGTGAATCCTGGTAGCAGAAAATCTTTACATTGAAGCCCATCTCACCCAGCGAAGCCGCAGCGGCGGAGCCGGCCAGGCCGGTGCCTACGATGATGATGTCGAGTTTGCGCTTGTTGCTCGGGTTTACGAGGTTCTGGTGGTCTTTATAATGGGTCCATTTTGAGGTCAGCGGACCTTTGGGAATCTTTGAATTTAATTCAGCCATGATGACTAACGGATAAGTAAAAAGTAAATGGGAATGATGATGAATCCTAAGGGAACGACGATGGCATAAAATGTTCCGAACTGCTGGATGCATTTGTTGTACTGCGGATGGTTCACTCCGAGTGTTTGCCATGCGGCCTGGAAGGCGTGGTTGAGATGGAAGCCAAGCACCACGAATAACAGGATATACAGGATGGAATAGCCCGGCATCGCAAACAGTTTCTGCGCGATCAAATAAAAATCAGGCTCCCCGTCGGGTGACATGTTTGGATTGGACACCCATCCCAGTTTGATGAAATAAAAATTGATGAAATGGATGATCAGGAAGATCAGCACGATGCCTCCTGTGTATATCATATATTTCGAGAGGAAGGGGGTGTAGGTTTTGTTGGTAACCATGTACCTTTCCGGCCGTGCCATCCAGTTCTGAACCTGCAGGATGATCCCGATCAGGACATGAAAGATGAAACCGGCGAAGAGCACGATCTCAAAAACCTTCACGATGAAATTCGTCCCCATGAAATGGGCCGCGGCTGTAAACCATGCGCCGCCGTCATCGCGCAACAGACAAAGGTTGATACCCAGATGTACCACCAGGAAGATCATCAGGAACAGACCCAGAAAAGCCATCCAGATCTTTTTTGTGATCGAAGAAAAACGTAAAAAAGAGGAATTCATAACAAGCTTTTAATATATTTGTTCGTTGTTTCAAAATTAGGACGAAATATTTAGTAAAAAATAAATTCACCCATTATTTTCACAATTCAAAACGAGTCTAAATTATGTTCCCAGCAAATGTTTACAGTGATCGGCGCAGAAAACTACGCAACGAAGTCTCCGGCGGAATCATCCTGTTTTTAGGCAACCAGGAGGTCCCATTTAATTATCTGGCAAATACTTATACATTCCGGCAGGACAGTAATTTCTCCTATTTCTTCGGCCTGGATCACCCCGATCTGGCCGGTGTGATCGACCTGGATGAGGGGAAGGATTGGCTCTTTGGGAATGATGTGGATATCGACGACATCATCTGGATGGGAAAGCAGCCCTCGATGAAAGAGCAGGGCGCCAAGGTCGGAATTGAACATACCGCGCCGCTGAAAGAGCTGAATGATCTGATCACTAAAGCTCGAACAGGCGGAAGAACCATTCATATTGCACCTGCTTACCGCGGCGAGACCATCATCTGGTTCAGCGATCTGCTCGGGATCCCGCATCTTGAATTGCCGAAGCATGTTTCACAGCCCCTGATCAAAGCCATTGTCAAATTCAGGATGAAGAAGGATGCCATCGAAATTGCGGAGATCGAAAAGGCCATCGATGTCGCCTGGCTGATGCACACCACGGCCATGAAGATGGCCAAACCCGGGGTGATCGAACGCGAGATTGCAGGAACCATCGAAGGCATCGCCTCAGCCAACTGCGGACCGGTTTCCTTTCCCGTCATTCTTTCCATCAACGGACAAACCCTGCATAACCACTATCACGGGAATACGCTGACCGAAGGTCGCATGATGGTAATCGATACCGGGTGTGAAACCGAACTGCATTACGCAAGCGACATTACCCGCACTGTGCCGGTGGGCGGAAAATTCAATGCCCGTCAGAAGGGGATTTACGAGGTGGTGCTCAATACCAACCTCGCCGCCACGAAGGCAGTGAAACCCGGGGTTCCCTTCAAGGAGATCCACCTTCTGGCCGCAACCGAAATTGCAAAGGGCCTTACTGCCCTGGGCATCATGAAGGGCGATCCGGCGGAGGCCGCAAAGAAGGGCGCCCATACCCTCTTTTTCCCTCACGGACTGGGTCATCCCATGGGGCTTGATGTTCACGACCTGGAAGGGATGGGCGAGAATGTGGTCGGCTATGATGAGGAGGTGACCCGCAGCAAGGAATTCGGACTGGCTTTTCTCCGCTTCGGCCGCAAACTCCAGGAGGGGTTCGTTATGACCATCGAACCGGGCATCTATTTCATCCCCGAACTGATCGATATCTGGAAATCAGAAAACAAACTGGCAGAATTCATCAACTACGACGTGGTGGAAACCTACAAGGATTTTGGCGGTATCCGCATTGAAGACGATGTACTGGTCACCGCAACCGGACACCGGGTTCTTGGCCGGCCCATCCCCAAGACGGTGGAGGAAGTTGAGGAGGTTATGAAGTAATGGAGAGATGAATAATAGAACATTTGAACAAAAGAACAATCGAACTATTTAATAAATTCGTCATTCGTCATTCGTCATTCGTAATTGGTAACTGGTAATTAATCCTTCGTTATGTCATTTTTTAAATTTCAGAAAAAGAACATCTTCTTCACCGATGAGGGGAAGGGGAAGGCCATCGTTTTGCTGCATGGCTTCACGGAATCTTCAAAGATATGGACATCCTTTGCCTCAGAGATGGCGAAAAGGTACCGTGTGATCGCCATCGACCTGCCCGGTCATGGTAAAAGTGACTGCCTGGGCAATGTTCACAGCATGGAACTCATGGCGGAAACGGTGTGCTCCCTGCTGAAAAAACTCAGGGTCGGAAAATGCCTGATGGTCGGCCATTCCATGGGCGGTTATGTAACCCTGGCCTTTGCAGCAGCCTATCCGAAGATGCTCCGGGGATTGAGTCTTTTTCATTCCCATTGTTTTGCCGATACCTCGGCAGAGCAGGAGAACCGAAACCGGACGATCGCCATCGTCAGCCAGGATAAATTCAGCTATGTCGCGCAGTTCATCCCCAGCCTTTTCCCGGTGGAGGTGCACAAGAAGTTCGCAAAGAAGATTCAGCGGCTCATCCAGCGTGCCTCTAAAATGCCCAAAGAGGGAGTTACGGCCGCACTCGAAGGAATGAAAACCCGTAAGGATCAGTCAGAGTTGCTGAAATCCACCACCCTTCCCGTCCAGTTTATCCTGGGGTTGAAAGATTCACGGGTCCCGGCAACACGCATATGGGAAATGATTTCATTGCCTGCAGTGAGCGAAATCCACCTCCTGCGCGATTGCGGGCACATGGGATACATCGAAGCGCCGGAAAAAACCTATGAAGCGCTTGCAGGGTTTGCAAAAAACGTCTTGTGAAAGGTAACAGGGTGACAAGGTAACAGGGTAACAGGGTAACAGGGTGACAAGGTAACAGGGTAACAGGGTAACAGGGGGGAAATTGTAATTGGCTCCGCTTCGCTCCGGTTCGTAATTTTTCCAGTCACGCGTCACGCGTCACGTGTCACGTTTTTTCGTCACGCGTCACATGTCACGTGTCACGATTTTTTGTCACGTATAAAAGTGCATCTCCTGGATATATTTCCATACGCGGTAGGGCATGAAATGCCGCATGTCGCGTCCCTCTTTGATTCCCTGGCGGATAAAGGAGGAGGAGAGGGTGATGAGCGGCGCATCGACAAAGGTCAGAGCCGGGTGCCCGTCGTAACTTCCTTTTTCGCTGCCGGGCCGGGGATAGATATAGAAACGATATTGCTTCAGCAACTCTTCGTAGTTCTTCCATTTGTGGAACGAAGGAAAAATATCGGTGCCGGCGATCATCACAAACTCTTTTTGCGGAAACTTCTCACTGAGATAGGTCAGGGTGTCAATGGTATAGGATGGCTGGGGAAGTTTAAATTCGATGTTGGATGACCTGAAGCGCGGATCCTCCTCGATGGCCAGGTTTACCATGGCCAGCCGGTGATGATCGGCAAGCAGCGTTGATTTTTCTTTCAGCGGATTATGCGGGGAGACCACGAACCAAATCTGTTCCAGGTCGGTATATTCAACCATATAGGAGGCAATCATCAGGTGCCCGTTGTGAATCGGGTTGAAGGAACCGAAGAAGAGACCGGTTTTGGAGGTGGAGGGCAAGGGAAGGACGAATTATGAATTACGAGTGACGAATTACGAATGACGAATTACGAAATATATTTTGATGGTTTCAGCTTATTATTCGAGGAAGGTTTCCACCAGGGTAACAATTTCGCGGCATTTCACCTCCAGGTTGTCATTGATGATGATCTTGTCGAAATGCATGGCAAAGGTAAGTTCAAACGCTGCCTTGTCAACTCTTTTACGCAATGTTTCCTCCGATTCGCTGCCGCGCTTTCTTAACCGGTTCTCGAGTTCTTCCACCGATGGGGGTTGAATGAAGATGGCCAGTCCCTGAGATCCGAAATACTTTTTCAGATTTAATCCGCCGAGCACATCCACATCAAAAATGGGTGTTTTCCCCTGCTTCCAGATGCGTTCCATCTCCGATTTCAGTGTTCCGTAATAGCTGCCCGGATATACCTCCTGCCACTCCACAAATTCATCACCGCCGATCCTGGCTATAAAATCATCTCCGGAGATAAAATAGTAATCCTTACCATCTGTTTCCCCATCCCGTTTTGGACGGCTGCAGGCCGATACGGAAAATTCGAGGCGGGAAATAACCTTGATCAGGTGCTTCACAATGGTGGTCTTCCCTGCCCCCGACGGCGCCGAAACAATGATCGCTTTTCCCTGCATAACCCTTTTACCCTGTTACCTTGTTACCCTGTCACTTTATTACCCTGTTACCTTGTTACCCTGTCACCTAAAGAATATTCCCCAGCTGCTCCTTGATCTTCTCCAGCTCATCCTTCATCCTGACCACGATTTTCTGGATCTCCGCATCGCTGGCCTTCGACCCGATGGTGTTGATTTCGCGGCCCATCTCCTGTGTGACGAAACCGAGCTTTTTACCTTGTCCCCCGGCATCCTGCAGGGTTTCAAGAAAATACTGGCAGTGCTTCAGCAGGCGGACCTTCTCCTCGGTGATATCCAGCTTTTCAAGATAGTAAATGATCTCCTGCTCAAACCGGTTCTGATCGGGGGCCGAGCCGTTGAAATCGCCCGAATATTTAGAGAAATCTTTCAGCAGCCGCTCCCTGAGTTCATGGATGCGGTTGGTTTCGAAAGGCAATATGGCATCGAGCAACTGCAGGATGGAATGGACGCGCTTCAGCATATCCTCCTCCAGCACTTTTCCTTCATGGATGCGGAATTCATCGGCCTGGCCGATGGCCTCGACAATGGCGGCGGAGATCACGGTCCAGTCAGCTTCATTCATCTCGTCGCGGCTGGTTTGCATTACCTCGGGCATCTTTATCACCAGCGACAGCAAATCGGATTTTGATTCAAGATGCAGTTCGGATGAAAGCACCTTCAGCTCCTCGGCATATTTCTTTGCGAGTTCGTGGTTGATGGAGTAGCTCAGCATTTCGCCCGTCACTTCGGTCCCGATGTAAAAATCAATTTTTCCGCGCTCAAGCCGTTGGGTCAGCAGCGTGCGCACCTCCCACTCCTTTTCCCGAAAATAGCCCGGGATCTTCAGGTTGATATCGAGCTGCTTGCTGTTCAGGGTTTTGATTTCAATGGTTAACCTCCGTCCGGTTATGTCAACGGCGGTCTTCCCATAGCCGGTCATCGATTTGATCATATCTTTTTTTATAGCAAACTTAAACAAAATTATAGGATTTCAACGTTTGACTATCATGGTGATTGATTCCTTTTTGTAAATTTGAGCAGGAAATTAGTTACAAATACCTAATGAGCGAATGGAGTTCCAGGTTATTGACGACACTTTTCAGTACTACAATTTAATGCTTAGCGATATTTCGCAGGCAAAGGATTACATATACCTGGAGACATACAAATTCGCCAATGATCACATGGGTATCCGGTTTCGCGATGCATTTACCAAGAAGGCAAAGGAGGGGGTGAAGATAAAGATCCTGATTGATTCGTGGGGAAAGGGGGCGGTCTCTGAGTCGTTTTTCTCCGAGCTGATCAGGAATGGCGGCGAGGTGAGATTTTTCGAAAAGATCAAATTCAACAGCGACATTTTTACCCGCGGCCACCGGCGCGATCACCGGAAGATCGTAGCCATCGACGATAAAATCAGTTACATCGGATCAGCCAATATCACCGGGTATAACCTGAACTGGCGCGAGTTGTGCCTGCGCATGGAGGGTCCGATTGCCGTATCGTTCAAAAAGGTATTTCACGAAAATTTCAATGCCTTCAACCCATTCATCATCAGCAATAAAGTAACCTTTACACGAAAAATAAGGTCGGGTACATTCGAAATCATCCGCGACGTTCCCTCCATCCAGTTCCAGCGGTTAAGAAAACGTTATACCCAGCTTATCAAGGAGGCGAACCGTACCGTGGTGATCGAAACGCCCTATTTCCTTCCGGGGTTCCTGCTGCGTAAAGCCATGATGGATGCAAGCAAGCGGGGGGTGACCGTGGAGGTGATCATGCCCAAGCATTCCGACATGCGGATGGTGGATATCCTCCGGAATAAATACCTTGGGCTGCTGCATGATGCAGGGATCAAACTGCTTTTCTACCTGCCGCATAACCTGCACGCCAAGCTGATGATGATCGATGATGAAATTTTTTCAATTTCGAGCGCCAACTTCGATTTCCGCAGTTTCCGGTACCAGTACGAAATCGCCCTCATTGGCATCGAACCTGAAATTGTAAGGCAGTTGCAGGAACACATCGCCGAAACCATCCGCAACTCCCAGGGTCTCGATTACCTCGAATGGAAACGCCGACCCCTGATCGAAAAAATATTCGAATGGATCCTGCTGCCCTTCAGACACTTTTTTTAGTCCTGTTCACAACAAACACCCCGGTAAAGATCAGCATTGCCGCCAGGACCTTGGGAACGGTAATTCCCTCCTGTCCGATGGAAACCGACATGATGCCGGCAATTACCGGCTGCAGGTAACTGTAGTAGCTGACCACGGTGGTGCTCAGGGTTTTGAGTGCGAAGTTGATAAGCAGGTAGGCCACGAAGGTATTGAGCACGATCACATAAACAATGCCCGCCCAGGCCCCGGGCGTGATGGCTGCAAAATTGATCTCCAGCGCCGGCTTGATTGAAAAGGGGAGGACAAATAAAAAGCCGAAAAAGGAGACCCATTTCAGGATGGTGGTGGTATGGTATTTCCCCACCAGGGGCTTGATGAGCACCAGGTAGAGGGCGTAAAAAACGAGGTTCAGGAAGATCAGGATGTTCCCCATTGTGTGATTTCCGTTAAAATTCACCTGATGCGGATGACCGTAAAGCACGAGCATCAGCACCCCGCAAGCCCCCAGGGCAATCCCCCCGGCCTTTTTCCAGGTGATCCGTTCTCCGATGAGCAGGCTGGCAAACAGCATCACCATGATGGGGTTCAGTACATGGATCAGCGAAGCATCCACCGGGGTGCTCAGGTTGAGTCCTTCATAAAAAAGAGCCTGGTTCAGGGCAAATCCGAACATGCCGCACACAGCCAGCATGACCAGGTCCTTGCGTTCAACCTTCTCAGGTACGAAGAGCCGCTGAAACAACCAGAAAATCAGGGCTCCGCCAAACAAACGGATAAAGATCAGCTGCTTGGGCGACATCATCTCCGGCATGAGCCCCTTGACGATGCTGTAGGCAAAACCAAAGATGAGCGTGGTGCTGAGCAGGGCCAGATGGGCCTTGTAGGTGGTCTTCATCCTGCAAAGATAAAATAAAAGACCCTGCCGGAGGTTAATACCGGGCAGGGTCTTTTGCCTTTAGTAAGGATGAGCAGGGATGCAGATTACGAAATCTTAATCTCCTTTTTGATTTCAACTTTTGCCTCCTCCTTTTTAGGAAGGGCAACCTTCAGAATCCCGTTTTCATAATCGGCCTTGATTTTATCGAGGTCGATGGTCTTCGGCAGGGTGAAAGCCCGGCTGAATGATCCGTAATAAAACTCTTTTCTTGAATAAATCTTACCGTCTTCACGCTTCTCATCTTCAAACTCGGCCGACACGGTCATGATGTTGTTCTCCAGGCTGATCTTGAAATCATCCTTGTGCAAACCAGGCACCGCGATATCAAGCTGAAATGAATCACTATTCTCAATGATGTTCGCTGCAGGATCGCTGAAACGCTTTCCGAAAAAATCACCAAGATCGTTGTCAAAAATGTTACTTACCATATCCGATAAAGGATTTCTGTGTTGCCATTTTATGAGTGTCATAGGATACGCTCCTTTCTTTTTTGTTAAACATGTGTTCGTTGCCCAAAAAAAGTCAAATCCTGTACCTTAGGTAATAATCAAATACAATGCGTCAAAATGACATAAAAAGTAAATAAAATGAAGAAAAAGCTGTCATTGTGACTGAAAAACCCTATCCCTAATGCCCAATGACCAATGGCTAATGGCTAATGGCTCTTTCCTAATCCCTGATCACCCGCAATGCAGGTAAGTGTTCACCAGCTTCATGATCTCCTTCTCATTGTCCTTGATCGTTTCGCGGAGATTCTGGTCTTTGAAGCTCTTTAGATATTTCACAAGTCCGTCGATGATCTTGGGGGGGAATATCCCATGTTCTTCATAGATCTTGCGCTGTTTCTCAAGCGATTCGGCCGATTGCCAGCAGGAGACGGGGAGTTGCTGCAGCTGGCTGACGCGTGATTTGTTTTTTTCCTCGAAGATGTTGACGTCAACGTACGATTTTTCTGCAAGTTCCAGGGCATTTTTCATCTCGATGCCGTGCCGTGCGGCCACGGTCAGTCCGGCAAAAAGAAGGTAAACATCCGCAGAACCATCGGGGCAGCGGAATTCAACCGTCTGGCGGCTGCCAAACCCGGATTGCGTATCTTTTTCCTTTGGATTGGCGTCGGTGATCATGTCGTGTTTACTGCCCCATCCAAGCGGGACCCTCACCAGGACCGACCGGTTGCGGTCGCCCCAGCAAATATTGGTAGGCGCCTCCTGGTGCGGCACCAGCCTGAAATAACTGGTTGGGATCATGTTGCCGAAGGCCGTAAGCGATTTCGACAGATCAAGATAACCGGCAATGGCTTTTTTCGCAGTGGCGGATAATTTGCCGTCGTCGAGCATCACGCTTTGCCCGTTTTTCATCAGCCGGGTGTGCACGTGCATCCCGCTGCCGGCCTTACCGGTGGTAATCTTTGGGGCAAAGGTCACGGTAACCCCGTATTTATAGGCCAGTGAACGAAGCACCCATTTCGCGATCATGAGCTGGTCGGCGGCATCTTCAAGCCTCACGGGGGTAAATTCGATCTCATTTTGTTCGTAGGAGAATCCCGATTCGGTAAAGTTGCCTACCTCCGAATGTCCGTACTTGATGAATCCGCCGCATTGGGCAATGGCCTGCATGGCTTCGGCCCGCAGGGTCGACCATTTGCAAAAGGGCGCTGATTCGTGGTAACCGCGCTGGTCGAAGGCCTCAAACAGCCGGTCCTGTTCGCTGATGATGTAATATTCGAGCTCGCCCATCACCTCGAACGAAAACCCTGTCTTTTTCTTCAGGACCTCATGCGATTTCCGCAGGATATATTCGGGGGAGTTGGCGAATGGCTGCCCGTCCTTATCATAATAGGAACAAAGCACATCGAGGGTCGGAATGGCCGAAAAGGGATTCACGAAGGCCGTGCGGTAACGCGGAATGACATACAGGTCGGAAGATCCGGCCTCCACATAATTGGGAAACAGACTTGACCCGTCAACCCGCTCACCCGCGCTCAGGATACTGTCGAGATGCTGCCGGTCCTTGATGATGAAATTCAGCGTTTTCAAACGGCTGTCGGCTGCCGAATAACGGAAGTTCAGCATCCGGATGCCATTGGCTTCGATGAAACGGATCAGATCACCTTTGGTAAAGTCATCGGATTGTTTGTCAAGAAAATGTACAAGGGGGTTGGGATTCAGCGAGATGGTTGCATTCATGGATCGTGAAATTCTGTTAAAATCAAAAGCAAACAAAAGTAAGATTTTTTTATAACTTTGATGAATTAACTCTTACGGGAAATCTGCATAAAATGTCGAATCTGAATGAAATAGTTTTTTTCTCCTCTTTCCTGCTGTTCATTGCCCTTATGCTTGGAATTGACCTTGGTTTTTTTCAAAAAAAAAATCATGCTCTTTCGTTCAAAGAGGCCATGGTCTGGACAATAGTATGGGTTTCGGTATCGGTGGGTTTTTATTTCCTGATCCGTTTTCACGGGAACCTCATCCACGGAAGTGATACCCTTGAAAAGATCCAGGGTCGAATCGCCACCTACCATCATCCGATCAATATCGCCGGGTTAGGACTTCAGGAAGCCATCAGCCTGTACAACAAAAACCTTTCGCTGGAGTATATTACGGGTTACCTGATTGAATATTCCCTTTCGGTCGACAATGTATTTGTGATCGTGATGATATTCATCTCCTTCAACATCCAGCCGAAATATTTCAAACGGGTACTGTTCTGGGGGATCCTGGGCGCCATCATCATGCGTTTTCTCTTCATTTTCGCAGCGAGTGCCCTGATCCAGAGGTTCAGCTGGTTCCTCTATGTATTCGGGGTCATGCTGGTGTTCATCGGGATGAAGATGGCCTACGATTTCCTCTATGGAAAAAAAGACGAACAGATCGACACGGAAAAACATCCGGTGGTCAGGCTGGTCTCCAGATTTTTCAGGGTGAGCCACGACGAACACGCTGAAACCTTTTTCATCCGCCAGGAGCGGAAACTTTATGTAACACCCCTGTTCATTGTCCTGATGATCATCGAATTCACCGACGTGCTGTTTGCCGTCGATTCGGTGCCGGCCGTATTTTCTGTGACCCAGGATCCCTACATCGTGTTCTTTTCCAATATATTCGCCATCCTGGGGTTACGCTCTTTGTTCTTCCTGGTGATGGATATTATGAACCGTTTCCATTACCTGAAGATGGGGCTGGCCGCATTGCTTACGTTTGTGGGGGTGAAGATGCTGATTCATTCGGTGTTTAAGATTTCCACCAACAATTCACTGCTCATCATCGCCTCCATTCTTGTTGTCAGCATCCTTGCATCGAACCTGAGGAACCTGTACATCCGGAGGAACCTGAACAAAAAAAAGATTGAATGATGCCGGCGCCGGTCGGGGTATATGCCTCCGCCGGGAGCGTCGGTCAAATAACTTGTGATTGATGAAAAAAGTCCAGGAGGAACAACTGGAAAACCAGGATATCGAGATCCGGCTGGTCGTGGAGGCGATCTACCAGAAATATGGATACGATTTCCGCAATTACTCTCAGGCTCATGTGAAGCGGCGGATCCTGAACCGATTCAACCTGTCGGGGATGAAGTACATCACCGATATGATCCATGAGGCGGTCCACAACCACAAATTCGTTGAGCAGATACTCATGGACCTTTCGATCACGGTGACCGAAATGTTCCGCGATCCCAATTTTTACAAGTCTTTGCGCGAAGAGATCATTCCCATCCTGAAAACCTATCCCTCCATTAAGATCTGGCATGCCGGCTGCGCAAGCGGGGAGGAGGTTTACTCCATGGCCATCATCCTGAAAGAGGAGGGCCTCTACGGAAAAACCCAGATCTATGCTACCGATTTTAACCCGGTCATCATCAAACAGGCCAAAGACGGGATCTATCCCATCAACCGGATCAAGGAGTTCACCATGAATTACCAGAAGTCGGGAGGCCGGGGCTCTCTCTCCGACTATTATACTGCCAGCTATGAAACGGTGAAGTTGCTCGATTCTCTGAAAAAGAACATCGTGTTCGCAACACATAACCTGGTGACCGACAGCGTTTTTGCCGAAGTCAACCTGGTGATCTGCCGCAATGTGCTCATCTATTTCGACCGTGAACTGCAGGATAAGGTAATCCGGCTTTTTGTCGAAAGCCTGCCCCCCGGGGGCATCCTCTGTCTCGGGTCAAAGGAAAACCTTCAGTTTTCCGATCATTACGACCAGTTTAACCCGCTGATCCCCAAAGAACGTATTTATATCAAGAAATATCAATTATAACCCAACCGGATTTGACGACCAGAAGAAGATACGAAGCGATAGTGATTGGTTCCTCAGCCGGAGGGCTCAATGCCCTGAAAATTCTTTTCAGGGGGCTCAGTGAGGGATTCCGTATTCCGCTAATCATTGTCCAGCATATCAGTGCAGATTCAGAAAATTACCTGATCCAGATCCTCAACGACATCAGGGTGCTGCAGGTAAAGGAGGCCGATGAAAAGGAACAACCCATGCCGGGAATGGCCTACCTGGCGCCTCCCAACTACCATCTGCTGCTTGAGCCTGACCACACCTTCACCCTTACCATCGATGAGCGGGTGAACTATGCGCGCCCCTCCATCGACGTCCTTTTTGAAACGGCCGCTGAAGCCTATAAGGACAAGCTGATCGGCATCATCCTTACAGGGGCGAATAACGACGGAAGCCGGGGGCTGAAAAGGATCAAGGAGCTTGGCGGGCTCACCATCGTGCAGGATCCGGAAACGGCCGAGGTTGAATCGATGCCCCGCGCCGCCATTCAGGCCACTGTAACGGACCATATCCTTCCGCTGGAAGAAATTGCCGCCTTTTTAAATTCACTGAACGAACTTCAATCAAACAAATAAAATTGACTCTAATGAATCTCCTTCCTAAAATATTGATTGTTGATGACAACGTCAATAACATGTATGCCATTGAAAAACTACTGGCCGACCTCGAAATCGAAATGGTTCGTGCCACCTCCGGACTCCAGGCCATTGCACTGACCAAAGAACAGGAATTCGCCCTCATCCTGATGGATGTTCAGATGCCGGGAATGGATGGGTTTGAAACAGTGGAAATTATCCGGCAAGATGAGAAGAATGAGCTGCTGCCGATTATTTACATCACGGCGATCTATAACGAAAACTATTACCGTACCAAGGGATTGAAATCAGGCGCTGTCGATTTCATTGCCAAACCGATCGTAGCCGATATGTTCATCGGGAAGGTGAATATCTTTGTGAATCTGTACAAGCAACGCAAGAAGCTGGAACTGGAGATCATTCACCGCGCCGAGATCGAGGTGGAATTGAATAAGGCCAAAAATGTTGCGGAAGAGGCTGCCACAGCAAAGCAGCAGTTCCTCTCCACCATGAGCCACGAGATCAGGACCCCGCTCAATGCCATCATCAATACTGCCAACCTTTTGCGTGAAGAGGATCCGCGCCCCGACCAGCTCGACAACATCGAAATACTGCAGTTCTCCGCAGGGAACCTGATGAGCCTCATCAACGACATCCTCGACTACTCCAAGATCGATTCGGGGAAGATTGAATTTGAAACCGTTGACTTCGATCTGCGCAAATTATGCAATGGCATCCGCCAGAGTTTCGAATATGAAGCCGTGCGGAAGGGGCTGGAGCTGGTTTTTGAACTTTCGGAATCTGTTCCTGCTGTGATCCGGGGCGACTCAGCCCGTTTGTCGCAGATCCTCATCAACCTCGTGGGCAATGCCCTCAAGTTTACGGAGAAGGGAAAAATATCGGTGGAGGTTACGGTGACCGCCGATTTTCCGGAGGAGACCGAATTCCTTTTCAAGGTGATCGACACCGGCATTGGCATCCCGGAGGATAAGCAACAGTTTATCTTTGAAAGCTTTACCCAGGCCAGCTCATCTACCACACGGAATTACGGCGGCACCGGGCTGGGACTGGCCATCACGAAAAAACTGATCGGTTTGCAGGGCGGTTTTCTTGAGTTGAAGAGCAAGCCCGGGGAGGGAAGCACATTCTCTTTCACGCTTAAATTCAGTAAGAGCCAGAAGAAGCGGATGGAGGAGGAGCTGCTTATGAAAACCGCATTTGGCAGTCTGAGCAGGTTAAAGGTTCTCGTAGTCGAGGATAACCTGGTAAACCAGAAGATCGTCTCTAAATTCCTCGCCAAATGGGAAGCTTCCGTTGATATTGCCGATAACGGGAAGATTGCCGTGGCCATGGTACAGGAGAAGGAATACGACGTGGTGCTGATGGACCTCCATATGCCTGAAATGAACGGGTACGATGCAACCCGGGCCATCCGGTCGATGGAAGGCGATTATTACAGGAACCTTCCTGTCATTGCCCTCACGGCATCGGCATTCCTCGAGGACCGTGATAAGATCTACACCTATGGAATGAGCGGATACATCATCAAGCCCTTCAATCCGACTGAATTGTACTGGAAAATAGAGCCCTATCTTAAATAAAACCGGCTGATCCCCTTCAGAGTTTCCGGAAATAATGTTCCAGCAGCTCCTGGGCTGCCTTATAGGGATTTACCTGGCCGGAGAGGATATCGCGTTCCAGCTTTGCGAGCAGATGTGTGATCTCTTTCCGTGAGAAGAAATGGCTCCGGAGTCCCTCTTCGATGGTTTCGATCAGCACCTGCTGACTTTGTTCCATGCGCCTTTTCTGGAAATAGCCTGACTTGATGGTAGCCTCCCTGTGTTCCATGATGATTTCCCACACATGGTCGATGCCCAGTTTCGACCGGGCTGAGCAGATATCCACCACCGGGATCCAGCCGCTGTCGGGCGGAGGAAAGAGGTGCAGCGCATTGGTATACTCAACCCGGGCTGCCTTGGCCTTCTGGATGTTATCGCCGTCGGCCTTGTTGATCACGATGGCATCGGCCATTTCGATGATGCCCCGCTTGATGCCCTGGAGTTCATCGCCGGCGCCTGCCAGCATGAGCAGCAGGAAAAAGTCGACCATGGAATGTACCGTGGTCTCCGATTGCCCCACGCCCACCGTTTCGATAAAGATCACATCAAAACCGGCGGCTTCGCAAAGGAGGATCGTTTCGCGGGTTTTCCGGGCCACACCGCCCAGCGAACCGGCAGCAGGGGAGGGGCGGATAAAGGCATTCGGATCGACCGCCAGCGTCTCCATGCGGGTCTTGTCGCCCAGGATACTGCCTTTGGAACGGGAGCTGCTCGGATCGATAGCCAATACCGCCAGCTTGTGGCCCCTGGCTGTAAGGCTGGTCCCCAGCGCCTCGATGAAGGTGCTCTTGCCAACCCCCGGCACGCCAGTAATCCCAACCCGGATGCTTGAATTCCGAAATTCATTATTCGAAATTCGAAATGGATCATTGGCAATTGGCTCCGCCGAGCTCCGCTTCGCTCCGGTTGGTAATTGGTCATTGGTATTTGGTAATTGTTTCCTTGTTTCCTTGAGGCACGCCGCAATGACCTCCTGTGCCTGTTCCTGGTGCCTGGGGAGGGCACTTTCGACCAGGGTAATGGCTTTGCTTAACAGCGTGCGATTCCCGCTTAGGATCCCTTCGATGAGCTCACCGGTACTGTGCGATTTGCTTTTCCCGGCTTTAAATCGTTTCAGCATCTCCTCATTGATACGGCCGGGCTGTTCGATCCCTTCCATGACATTCAGCGCCGATTGATGTTTTCGATCCATATAGAAAATCAAAGATACAGGAAATTATTTTTCAGCCACTTGTTCATTCATTATTTGAAAATTCCTATCTTTGCACCCCGAAAACTCTTCGTAGCTCAGTTGGTAGAGCAATTGACTCTTAATCAATGGGTCCCAGGTTCGAGTCCTGGCGAGGAGACACCAATAGACACTTAACCCTCTGTAAATCAATATGATCACAGAGGGTTTTTTCATTTTTTCTCAGATTTTTCTTATAAGCCACCCAAAAGTATCTGGTAATATCCAGATTAAACGAATTTGTAATGGGTGCACAGGCCGGTCACATTGATAACCCTTCGCCGATTTTGTGAGACCACTTCATCCTATTAACAATCAATGAACAGGGATGGTCTTTTTACTGCGGCCTCAGATGGGTAAAATCCTCGGCCCATCCAGTAATGCATCGGGGGATAAAAAATATCGGAAAAGTTGCGAGGATAAAAAAAATGTACCTTTAACCTCATGTTACCTAAAAGAGTGCCTTCATCTTTCATGACATTCAGGCATCATGAGGATTTGATCAGTAATTGCATTCGTATGAATAAGAAATAATAATAGTATGAATTACCTGGACAAGACCAAAGAAGAACTCATAAGAAGGTTAAAGGATTTGCAACAGGAATATGATTCCTTAACGGCTGCATTTGAAAAAGACATCATTGATCGCAAGGAGGCGGAGGATGAGTTAAAGGGATCGAAACTGCTGCTTCGATCGAGTATTGAAAGTTCAAAGGATATGATTATCCTTTCTATTGACAAGCATTACCAATATTTATTTTTCAATTCCTACCATCATGTTGTAATGCTTAATACTTATGGAATAGATGTTAAGTTGGGCATGAACCTGCTTGAATGTATAACCACTGACGAGGACAGGGAAAAAGCAAAGAAAAATTACGACCGGGCATTGAATGGTGAAAGCCATATTACCGTTGAGGAGTATGGTGATATTAACCGCTACTATTATGAAACAAGATATAATCCTATTTTAAATGATAAACATGAAGTAATAGGGGCTACCGCTTTTTCGGCCAATGTCACTGAGCATAAACTTAATGAGCTTCTTCTGCTTGAGAAAACCCAAAAAATTGCATCTCAAAATGAAGAATATGTTCAAATAAACGAAGAGCTTACCCGAATAAACAAAGAATTGCTTCAAGCTAAAGAAACAGTAGAGGAAAGCGAAAAAAAGTATAAATTACTTTATGATTTCAACCCAATGCCGATGTCAATCTTTGATGTACAAACATTGGAATTTCTTTCGGTCAATGAGGCATTTTGCGATAAATACGGGTATACCAGGGATGAGTTTTTAAACATGACTATTCTGCAAATCAGACCTGAAACCGAAATAGAAAAATTGAAGCAATCTGTCAGTTTAAAAGATATGGGAATTACCAATGCCGGAATATTTCTACATAAAAAGAAAGACGGAGAAATCATACAGGTTGAAATTACCCGGCATGAACTGATTTTCGATAACCGAAATGCGAAATTAGTTCTGGTCAACGATGTTACCGAAAAACTAAAAGCAGAATCGGTCCTTATAGAGACCCAGTTCAAGCTTAATGAAGCGTGTAAGCTGGCACATATAGGAATTTGGGAGTGGGAAATCGATACTGACACCGTTATATGGACAGAGGAGCTATACCGTATCGTAGGCATCGAGCCCTTGCTTCCGGCTCCCACATACATGGCACAAGCCAGGCTTTATGCTCCCGAAAGCTGGAAAATATTGAATTCCCTTGTCGAAAGGACATTGAAAACAAGTGAGCCATACCAGGCCGAACTCGAACTTATCCGCCCTGGAGGCGATATCCGTTATGTGAAAGCCTTTGGCGGCGCAAAACAGGATGCAAAAGGACAAATCAAAGGACTTTTTGGTACGTTACAGGATATCACCGAACGCAAGCTGGCAGAAAAAGCATTAAAAAAGAGCAGGAAATTACTCTCTGAAACAGAAAAAATCGGAAAGGTGGGCGGCTGGGAGATTGATATTGATACGATGGATACGACCTGGACTGATGAGGTTTATACTATTCACGAAATTGAACTTAATTCCAATCAGAACGTTGAGAAGGGAATAATTTTTTATACACCCGAATCCAGGCCGTTAATTGAAAGGGCTGTGCAGCGTGCAATTGAACTGGGTGAACCGTTTGATGAGGAACTGGAAATCATCACGGCTAAAGGAAACCGGCGGAATGTTCATGCCATTGGAAAAGCTGATTTGGAGCACCACAGAGTTTATGGTTTCTTTCAGGATATCACCGAACGTAAACGGGCAGAAAAACATATTTTAAGGTTAAACCGTGTTTATACCGTTCTGAGCAACATCAACCAAACCATAGTTCGCGTCCGAAATAAGCAGTTGCTATTAAATGAAGTAAGTCGCATTGCAGTTGATGACGGAGGATTTCTGATGGCATGGATAGGTATGGTAAACCAAGCATCCAACAAAGTTGACGTTGTGGCCTCATCAGGGAAAACCACTGAATATTTAAATGATATTGATATTGATCTTAACAATGGAGTGCGCAGCTCAGGCCCTACCGGGCAGGCAATTAAAACAGGTAAAAGCGTTTTTTCGAACAACATCGAAACCGATGATAAGATGATCCCATGGCGTGAAAATGCTTTAAAAAAGGGTTACCGGTCTTCAATAACATTACCAATTTTTATATCAGGTAAAATCATTGGAACTTACACAATGTACTCAGGTGAAACCGATTTTTTTAATGAAGATGAAATAAAATTGCTTGACAAATTAGCAGGCGATATATCCTTTGCACTTGAATTTTTTGAAAGTGAAAAGAAGCGCGAGCAAGCAGAAGAAAAGATTCGGGAAAAGGACATACAGTTCAGAAAGCTTTCAGCAAACGTGTCCGACCTGATTTTTCAATTTACCAGGAGACCCGATGGTACCTATTACGTTCCTATTGCTTCCGAAGGGATCAGAAATATTTTTGGATGTTCTCCTGAAGATGTGCTGGACAACTTTACACCGATTGGCAGGGTAATTTACCCCGACGATGCAGCCAGGGTAATCAGCGATATTGAATACTCAGCAGAACATTTGACGTACTTTACCTGTGAGTTTAGAGTACAGATACCCGGCAAGGAAATCCAGTGGATTTTTTCCAGGTCGACACCTGAAAAATTGCCTGATGGCAGTATTACATGGTATGGCTTTAATGCAGATATCACCATTCGAAAGCAGGCCGAGGAGGTGCTTCGAGAGCGCGAGTATCTGCTCTCCTCGTCACAGCGGGCCGCCCATGTTGGAACCTGGAGTTGGAAGGTGGGTGACGCGACGACCTACTGGTCCGACGAGACCTACAGAATCTACGGTCTGAGTCCAGAAATGGGTCCGCCGGACTTCGAGTTCTTTTTCGAGATCATCCACCCGGAGGACCGACACAAAATGCGGGAGTGGCCTGAGGCGGTCATGGCGGGCTTGCACCCGTCTCCCGTTGAGTTCCGAGTCCTGCGTCCTGACGGGATCTACCGGGTAATTCGGACCGAAGGAGATGTAGTCGATACCGTAGATGGCGTTCCTACCCGAATTGCTGGTACCGCTTACGACATTACAGAACGAAAGCAGGCAGATGAAGAAATTCGACACCTCAATGAACGGATCGCAACAGCAACCAGGTCAGCCCAGGTGGGAATATGGGACTGGGATGTTGCGAATAATCTGTTAGTGTGGGACGATCAGATGTATGCCTTGTATGGCTTAAAAAAAGATGAATTTGCAGGAGCCTACGAAGCATGGGTAAGTGGATTGCATCCTGAAGACAGGGAATTCTGCGAAGATGAAACCCGTCTGGCATTGCAGGGAGTAAAGACATACGATTCTGAATTTAGGGTAGTATGGCCCGACGGTTCAATACGCTATCTGAAAGCTAAAGGTGAAGTATTTCACGATGAGGAGAAGAAACCAATACGAATGTTAGGCGTTAATTTTGATATTACTCAACGAAAGCAGGCAGAAGATAAAATCAAAAAACTAAATGAAGAACTCGAGCAACGTGTAATTGAACGTACTTCTCAACTCGAAGCTGTAAATAAAGAATTGGAAACGTTCACCTATTCAGTTTCACATGACCTTAAGGCCCCGCTCCGTGGAATTGATGGATATAGTAAATTGTTACATGATTTATATGCTGGAGTTCTTCCTGATGAAGCACAAAGTTTTGTTTCAACTATCAGAAGCTCCACCCGGCAAATGAACCAACTTATCGAGGACCTGCTGGAATATTCACGACTCGAACGCAGCCAGTTCAGGAATGAAAAAATCAAAATCAGCGAACTGATAGATTCCATCACTTTAATTTATAAAAATGAATTGGAAACAGGTAATTTTATACTGAAAACAAACATTCCTGATATTGAACTGGTGGCAGACGAAAAAGGACTTACAATCGCCTTGAGAAACCTTATCGAAAATGCGTTGAAATTTTCGGCAGACACAACTCATCCGGTAATTGAAATAGAGGTTGAAGAAAATAAAACTTCCTGGATAATCCGTGTTACCGACAATGGTATTGGTTTCGATATGAAATACAGTGAACGGATTTTCGAAATTTTCCAAAGGCTGCAAAGACCCGAAGATTATCCAGGTACCGGAATAGGTCTGGCCATGGTTAGCAAAGCAATGCAAAGAATGCAAGGCAAGGCTTGGGCTACCAGTAAACCAGGTCACGGTTCATCATTTTATTTAGAAATACCTAAAACTTATAGATATGCTAACTAGTTACCCGAATAATCCAATTCTGCTGGTTGAGGACAATCCACTTGACCTTGACCTCACTTTACGTGCATTTTCTTCACAAAAACTCACCAATCCCATACAAATTGCCAGGGATGGAGAGGAAGCACTGGAATTTATAACAAAATGGGAAAATGGAGAGCCCGTGCCCGTTGTCATTTTGCTTGACCTGAAATTGCCAAAGGTGAATGGGCTGGAAGTGCTTAAAGCAATCAAGGGCCATCCTGTTTATAAGACCATTCCGGTGGTCATACTGACTACCTCTGCCGAATCATCTGATGTAAAATCAGCCTATGTATTAGGAGCAAACTCTTACATTATGAAACCGGTTGATTATGAGAAATTTATTGATGTAGCCAAACAAATTGAATTATACTGGACGGTTTTGAACAAGCCGGAATAGGACACCCCAAATGCCTGATTAATTTTAAATTGAGTATTATGAACATTTTACTGTTGGAAGACAGCGTCATAGATGCTGATTTAACCAGGCGAGCCTTTACAAGTTCGATTGTCAATTGCAATATCGTTTTGGCGCAAACCCTGAAACAAGCCAAAGAAATTCTTTTAAAAGATATTTCATTCGATATAGCCATTCTGGACATGAAACTTCCCGATGGCACGGGTTTGGAAATGCTTATGGAAATCAGGCAATCAGGCTCTGTTATGCCGGTGGTGTTCCTTACCGGCTCAGGCAATGAAGAATTGGCAGCTGTTGCTTTAAAAGCCGGTGCCGACGACTATATTATTAAAAGTGACGATTATCTGTTGAAATTACCCGGAGTTATTGATATTGCGATCAGGAATCATAAAAAAAACAAACTTTTACTGGCAGAGATTATAGATGTTCTGTATATAGAGCATCATACTGCTGACGTTGACCTGACTATCAGGTATCTGAGTCAGAATGCATCGAAAATTCGCATAACGGCTTTATCTACAGCCGAGCTTGCACTGCAACAGTTACCGAACAGTAAGGCTGAAGAATGCCGGTTTCAGGTCATCCTTCTGGATTATCGCCTGCCCGGGTTAAATGCACTTGAGTTTACCAAAATTATCAGGCAGGAACGAAAACTTTCTATCCCTATAATTTTAGTTACAGGCCACGGAAACGAAGAAGTGGCCATCCAGGCACTTAAACTCGGTGTAGATGAATACCTGGTAAAACGCGAAAACTACCTTTTCCGGCTGCCTTCAATGATTTTAAACTCCCATCAGCACCAGGAGCTATTAAAAAAGCAAGCCGCTCTGGCCGATAGCGAAGAAAAGTACAGGTATATGTTTGCCAATAATCCTCAGCCCATGTGGATTTATGACCTCGAAACTCTTGCTTTTCTTGAAATTAACGATTCAGCAATCCGGCATTACGGATATACTAAAGAAGAATTTCTTTCAATGACGCAACAAGAGATTCACCCGATTGAGGATTTACCAGCATTATTAAATAATATAGAACAGACACTAGATGAATCCTATACATCCAGAGAACAGCGTCACAAGAAAAAAAACGGAGAAATAATCATTGTTGAAATCATTTCCCATTTGCTTGAATTTAACAATCGTAAAGCCAGGCACGTTATGGTTAATGACATCACCAAACGTAGACACGCAGAGAATGAACTTCGGAAGCTTTCACGTGCTGTTGAGCAAAGCCCAAACTCGATAGTAATTACCGATATTAATGGTAAAATAGAATATGCTAATCCAAATTCACTAACTTTAACTGGTTACTCAAATGACGATCTTATCGGGAAAAATCCACGAATATTTAGTTCAGGAGAAAAACCTCAGGAAGAATATTCACTTCTTTGGAATACAATTTTATCTGGTAATGAATGGGTGGGTGAGTTTCATAATAAAAAGAAAAATGGTGAATTGTATTGGGAATCAGCAAGCATCTCTCCAATTCTTAATGATAATGGCGAAATAATTCACTTCCTGGCCATTAAAAAAGATATTACAGAAAGTAAAAAACTCGAATCTGACCTTCTGATAGCCAAGGAGAAAGCAGAAGAAAGTGATCGTTTAAAAACAGCCTTCCTTTTAAATATAAGTCACGAAATCCGTACGCCCATGAATGGCATACTTGGTTTTGCTGAACTGCTTAAACTACCTGGCCTGACGGGTGAGGAACAACTTCAATACATCAACATTATTAAGAAAAGCAGTGACCGGATGCTTAACATTATTACCGACATAGTGGATATCTCGAAAATTGAATCCGGTCAAATGAAAGTATCTATTTCAGAAACAAATATTAATGCACAAATTAAAAATATTCATTCATTATTCTTACTAGAAAGCCAAAATAAGGGTATTGAACTTAATTGTACTACTGTTTTGTCAGATGAAGAATCGATTATTATGTCTGATAGGGCTAAAATTTTTTCCATATTAGTACATCTTGTAAAAAATGCACTTAAATATACCGAAAAAGGAGCTGTTGAATTTGGATATAGTCTAAAAATGGGAAGTGAGTCTAAATTATTGGAGTTTTATATAACAGATTCAGGCATTGGTATTCCCCAAAACAGGCAACAGGCTATTTTCGACCGTTTTGTGCAGGCTGATATCTCAGATTCAAAAGCATATCAGGGTGCTGGCTTAGGGCTTTCCATTTCCAGGGCTTATGCTGAAATGCTTGGAGGTAAGATAAGTCTACAAAGTGAAGTAGGAGTAGGATCAACATTCTACCTGACCCTGCCATTCAATCCTGTTATTAAAAGTATCGAATACCAAAAGAATGAGATTACTGCTGGTAAGGCAGCACGTCCAATAAAAAAGATTAAAGTTTTAATTGTTGAAGATGATGAATCATCAGCCATGTTTATTTCGATTCTTCTCAGAAAGCACTCAAAACAGATCCTGACAGCACAAAATGGTCTTGAAGCACTTGAGATTTACCGTAATAACACTGACATTGATCTTATCATGATGGATATGAAAATGCCGGTAATGAATGGGTTTGAAGCTACACGGCAAATTCGGCAGCTTAACAGGAATATGGTTATTATAGCGCAAACTGCTTATGGTCTTATTGGTGATAGGGAAAAAGCAATTGATGCCGGATGCAATGATTATATCACAAAACCCATTAACAAAGATGAATTACTTTCACTAATTCACAAGTATTTTAAGAAATAATACTGTGTATAGGTACTCGGTTAAAAAACAGGGGTTATGTCAGGAAAAATTTGTCTCAGATTTGTCTCATAAACCGGGTATAACTGGGTTAATCTGGTTACTCAAGAACCATTGACCGGTTAAACCATATAAGATATACGTATATGTAAACCAGTAATATAATCAAAACATCCGTTTAATCTGGATAGTACTGGATACCCTCTTACTCATACTGGCGAGGAGACACCAATAGACACTTAACCCTCTGTAAATCAATACGATCACAGAGGGTTTTTTCATTTTTTCTCAGATTTTTCTCATATGACGTCCCGATTAGTCCGGTTCTATCGGGTTGAAATGTTTATTAGCGGGCTCGTACTATTAAATTCTTTCTTTCCATAATGTTTTTGCCGTGGCACAAACGTTATTGTTCTTTTGAGTCTTAATGGTATGGATAAAAGAATGATCATTTACATCTTGTTCAGTAAAAGACAAAATTGTATCGCCATATTGAGCCTCCGCAATAAACCGTCCATCGATCGAATGTAAATAATAATTATCGATAATATAATCTGGTATTGACTCTATTAACCATTGCAAATATCTAATATTGTTTACATGCTGGTTCGTGTCAACATCAAAACGATTGACTTTAAACTCCTTTATATGTATTGCAGCGTCTATTGGTTTAATCTTTTTAGTAATGTCATGATGTATACTTTCATCAATGCAGTAAGACCAGCTTTCTTTAATAGAATTAAAAATTTGAATTGGCCTTCTCCTCACAATATCAAAGAAAACCCACAGACCTTTAGATTTCCCAATAATATTTCGTTTTTCATCATAAATAATATTTTCCCTTATTCCCTTAATCAACGAATAACCTGACAGCCATGTTCTAATGGTGATTTTTTCCTTATAACTTGGATAGCGATTCATTGTCATAATTCCGGAAAGCAATACCCATCCAATATTTTGCTTTCCGAGGTCAAATAAACTATGATTTATTGAGTAGCAATGGTCAGCAGCTGTTTCTTCAAGTAAAGTCAACATGGTAGTCGATGCCGCCTCTCCGAATTTATTCATTTCAAAATATCTTAGCTCATATTGTTTTTCAAAATAATTTTCCAAAGGCTATCTTTTTAATGATTGTTTAAAAGTTCGATTTATCACTTAGCATGACGCACAAAGCGTATGCAAACGCAGCGGAGAAGATTAACGCCTGACCGGATTTTCCACTTAACTATCCTCTTTTTTTGCAGGTACGGTAAAGATAAATTTACTTCCCTCCCCTTTGGTACTTTCAGCCCGGATGGTTCCACCGTTTTTTTCGACAAACTCTTTACACAGGAGCAATCCGAGCCCGGTTCCTCTCTCATTTTCGGTCCCCCTGGTTTTAACGGTCTCTCCGGTTTTAAACAGCTTTTGAAGATCCTCCGGTTTAATGCCGACACCGGTGTCAAGGACAGAAACTTCCCAAAGGTTATCCTTCTGTTCTGCGGTGACCGTGACCTTTCCTCCCCTGGGCGTAAATTTGATCGCATTGTTCAGCAAATTCCTGATGACGGTCATCATTGAATTGTGGTCGGCCATGATGAAACCATCGGGCGGGGTCAGGTTGTAAAGGCGGATCTCTTTCTTTTCGGCCGATGACTGAAGAAGGATGAAGTTCTCATAGATCATCCTGCTGAGGTTGAATTCTTCAAATCGGAACAGGATCTTCCCGGTCTGGATTCGCGACCACTCAAGTAAATTTTCAAGAAGTTTGAAAGCGCTTTGCGCTGATACCTGGATGTTCAGGATAAACTCTTTGTGTTCTTCTTTGGTCATCTCATCAAAATCCTGCAGGATAAGGGTGGATAATCCAAGGATCCCGTTAAAGGGGCTTTTCAGATCATGTGAAATGATCGACATCAGTTTATCGCGGGTGGCATACAGATCGCGCAACTGGTCTTCCATTCTTTTTTTCTCCCGAAGCGCTTCGGTCATCTGGTTAAAGGCAATGGAAAAATCTCCCAGGTAACTGACCTTCTGCGTATAGTCACCCCTGGCAATCTGCTGGGTTTGCCATGTGAGATGCCGCAGATTGGACTGAAGTTGCTTGTAATGGGAAATCACATAATTCTGCCGGGGTGGTTCAAGATCAAGGTTCCCTTCGGCAAGTGCATTGATCAGACTGGCCCCTTCGGAATACTGCCCGATAAATTTTTTAAAATTTGTAATGAAGGATCTGCAGTTCTCGTCGGCGGATGCTTCGGCATTTAAACCGTCAAGCATGTCCAGTCCTTCCGACATGTCGCCATCCATCAGAAGTTGAAGGGTCTTGTTGAAAACGGTTAAGATATGTTCCTGGTTTGCCATAATGATCGGTTCATTCAGCAATCATGTCAACAGTAAAACGGCAGGTTCGCTCCCCGGTGCCCCAGCAGTCAATCTCCTTTACTGCAAAATGTTTACCGGTATAACAATGCATGATGCCTGAAATGAATCCCTCATCATAATCGCAAAATGCAACACCGGAATAGGGGAGACCCGAACAATCGAGATCTTCGGATACGGTCAGCGTGAAATTAAAATTTTCAGTATCGGCCTTTTCAATACGCAACAAACCGATGCCGAATTTCAGCAGGTTATCGGTGAGGTTAGCCACGAATCCGTTAAAATCAAGGCTTGTGTCGAGAACATTCTTACAAAATTCCTCACCCGCCTTAAACCCCGCGTCGATAAAAATATCATTTGTTTTCCGTGGGCCGAGCTGTTTCTCGATGACATCGCGCATCGTATATTGCATCAGGCGGTAAACGGCTACATGAGTCAGGGGACCTAGCTTGGGCCTGCCAAGGGCGATATCTCCCAGGTCCTTCCACTGAAAGTTATATTTTGCATTTGATTCCATGGGTTCTGAATGAAGGGTTTTTATAACCTATAAATATAGCTAAAAAATGCTGCTATTCAATAAACGACGATAAACATCTTTCTGCTCCTGAAAGTATCGTCACATCTCATGTGAACGAAATAGACCCCTGATGGATAACAACCAGGGTCGGCAGTAAACTTTACAGAATATTCGCCTGCCGGTTTCTCTTCATTCACGAGGGTTGCAACTTCAACGCCTAACATATTAATGATGGTTATAGTTACATGAACCTTTGATTTCAACTGATAGCGGATATCTGTGGAAACGCTGAATGGATTCGGGGAATTTTGTGACAGATTGAATTTATCTGATGAAAAACCCTGTTCGTCTATGCCGGAAGAATTGAAAGCAACTTCATCAGACCAGGGACTCCATTTCAGATTATCATCCCTGTACTTTACCCTGTACCAAAAGGTTTTTCCATGGGAAAGGATGCTGTCAGCTACCTCCAGCGAGTTAAGGTCAATCCCTGCATGTTTATTGATGGGGATGAAGTTTGGAGAACCTGTATTTTCAAAAATATCCTCCCTGTCGCGGAGTTTGCTCAGAACCGGGGATGAATAGTCTCCCTGGCTGCCCGTAATTTCAAACCAGGAGGACATACAGGAGTCGGCGCCACTCATAGCAGATGCTGATAGTGTCACCGGGTTAATTATGGTAACCGGGTTTGCAACCGGTTTCTGAGGAGGAGCCTGGTTCATCCTGAAATGCCAGGTGTCGAGTACCTGGTGCAGCGGGTGCTCCGGCTTTCCCATCGTATAAGCCTCGGCCACATATGACCGATCATCGACATTGATGTCCATGAGGACATAGTTGTAATCGTCGACGGTTTCCTGGATTTCAGGAAAATCAATTGAACCTGAAAAGAATCTGGTAAGCTCGGCTCCCCCTCCGCCAGCAAGGAGGGTGCGGAAATCATGCACCATAGGGTCCGTGTTGCTTGTATTTACGATGGCTCCCAGTTCAAAATCGTGCGCGTGGCCATATGAATATTGAACCATTTTATTAAACTTCAGAAACTCCGGGTAAAAAACAACATCAACAGAGTCGTAGTCCCCTTCTGACCATACCTCTGAATGCCAGGGGTGGTGAGAGAAGGTGAAAACGAGGTTTGTCCCGGGATCGGCTTGTGATTCGGTCAGGACTTTATTCAGCCAGGTTTTCTGAATCGGGGCACCAATCATTTTTTCATTGCTGTTCAGTATCACAAATTTGCATCCGGCGATCTCAAAGGAATAAAACCTTTCATTATACGATGTCCTGGCAACCGCTGAATCCGTAAAATCCTCGTACTTCATGTAATCAAAATAAATTGGCGATTCGTGTTCATGGTTGCCAATGGAGATCATGAAAGGAAGGGAACAGGAAAGATTCGCGATCTTTGAAAAATATTCATTCTCAAAGCGGAGGATATTCTTGCCATTCCAAACGATATCTCCTGTATGCATGACCAGGTTGACCGAATCGAACCATGCAGTTCCGTATTTTACCTGCAATGTTTGCTGCACATTCTGACATAGCGGGCCAAGGATTGACTCAATCGTATCATTGTATCGTGAATCCCCGAAAATAACAAACCGGATATGCCGGCCTGCTGTTCCCGGAAGGGGTTGACTCCTGAAAGGATAGACAGAAGAAGAGTCATTGCCGCTTATGCAACGGTAATAATACCTGGTATCGGGAGTCAGACCTGTTAGCCTGACCGTGTGCCAGTGTTTGCCGCTGATATTCTGGAAGGAACCCGTGGTCACATGGTCCAGGTTTGCCTCAGAAAGACCGTAACGGATTTTTGTGAAAGAGGTGTCGTTCGAATGCCAGCTGATATACACCGAAACTGGCGTAGGGGTTTGAAGATAGGGGTTTATCTGGGCCTGGAGAGGACCGGTATAAACCAAAACCAGGCCTGCAAGTACGAAGAAAAGAGCGACAATTTTTTTCATGTGTAGAAGATTTTGTAATATAAAAAAGACTCACATAAAATCCCTATTGTATTATCCCCGGTGATAATCTAATCGTAAGCGATAGGTAAAATTAGCGAAATAATCTGAATGAAATCAAATGTATTCTCCACTCATTATTAATTATAACTTTGTTGGTGAGGGCGTTATCGAAAATCTGAAGAAAACTGACCATGAACATCACCTAACCAATAACACATTATCTAACAGAAAGGAGAAAAGTTATGTCCTATTTTTTCAAAATCACATCCAGGATGGTAAAAAGCAGGCTAACCATCACAGCGATGACGCTGCTGATCATTGTTGTTGCGTTGCTGGGCGGCTGCAAAAAAAGCACTTCCGATGATCAGAAAACTGACGAAACGGATCCTCGGCTTCGTTTTGTTTTCCTGGCCGACAGCCGGGGCGACTCGCTCGGCTATACGGTTGACACTACTGCACTAAATCCGATCATCCGCAGTATTGACACATTGAAACCCCAGCCTTCCTTTTTGGTATTCGGAGGTGATATGTGCTACAGGGGATATCTGGCAAAGCATTACACCTTCCAGGAATTCAAAAACCTGTTCTCAAAACTGACCGGCAAAGGGATACCGTTGTACACGGCCATGGGGAATCATGAACTTTATCATGAGCACGCATCCTACGGTTATTTTCTCGTCAACCAGCAGCAGTTCCAGAGTACGTTTTCGGAGAACCCGTCCAACGGACCAGCAGGATATGAGCACCTGGCTTATTCTTTTACCGATGCGGCAACCAGCTCCTTTTTCGCTGTAATGGATTGTTATTATGTAACCAGGGACACCCAGAAAATAAATATGGGAGGCCATATCGATTCGATACAAATGTCCTGGCTTAAAACACAGGTGGCGCAAACCAGCGCAGTGCATAAATTCCTTTTCATCCATGTTCCCTATTATTATGTCGACAACGACTCGACGGAAGCTTCAGAACCGGATACGACAATCACAGCGCTCTGGTCCTTCGTTGACGTCAATAAGTTCGATATCTATGCATGCGGACATTCGCATCTGTATGCCCGAAGGACCATTGACGGCAGTTTAACCCCGAAACCACAGACCACGCCTCCGGTTCCGGCCTGGAAAAACAATGTGGTGCAGCTTCTCAACGGCACTTGCGGCGCAGGTTCCGGCGGCGGCTATATCGATCCGACCGTCAGAACCGAATGGAACGTCCACAACAACCACAAGACCTATTACTTCAGCGTTGTTGACATCTCAGGCAACACCGTGACCGTAAACAGTTACCAGGGTTATACGGGAGCGTACACCGTGTTTGATACGTTCACCGTTACCAAATGAAAGTATAAAGTCAATGAAGATTATTTTACTTTCAGTTTCCCTGCAATTCAGATATCGCCATTTCGATCTGCCGGAGAAGTGTCATTACATTTGATGTTACCTCATTCAGATTAATCCCTTCCCTGCATTGTTTCTCAATAGTATCTGACAGGATTTTTGCCTCATGCATCCCCATCATGATCCACTTGGTCTTAAACCCGTGGATTTGGGAGGCGATTTCAGCATGATTCGCTGATTCAAGAGCGGTCAATAATTTTTCCCTGAATCCCGGCACAGCCGCCAGGAACATACCAAAATATTTTTTCATCCGCAGAGGGTCACCTTTGCAAAACTTTTCAAGATAGGTCAGGTCAGTTACCGTCTCCTTTTTGTCGGGAACCGGTTGCCGGGCCGATGATTTTTCCGGCACGGAATACCTGAACGGAATATTCATAGCTTCTGCAATCCCCTTGATCAGTTGCGTTGCAGTAAAAGGTTTAGGGATAATGCCATTCATTCCTGCATTCCGGCAATTGTCCAGTTCAGAATGAAGCACACTGGCTGTAAGCGCAACAACCGGGATCCTGTTTTTAGGGGAGGGGATTTTGTTCCTGATGTGCTGTGTAGCTTCAAACCCGTTCATCACGGGCATCTGAACATCCATTAACACCACGTCGAACTCATTTGCCAGCAGCAGGTCAATGGCTTCCTGCCCGTTCGTTGCGGTTTTGATGGTTACATTGCATTTTGACCTCAACGTATCTGCAGCGACCACAAGGTTGTAATCATTATCGTCGGCAATGAGCAGGGACAGGCCATCCAGGATGGAGCCGTCGAGATTCATCTCGGCATCCTGCTGTAATTGCAGCTTGTCTGCAGAGCCCGGAAGGAATGTCAGTTCAAAGGAGAATACGGAACCATGGCCAGGTTTGCTTTCCACCCGGATCATTCCGTTCATCAGGCTTACCAGGTGATTTGAAATGGTGAGTCCGAGCCCGGTTCCACCGAATCATCTCCCGGATTCATTTGTTCAACCTTCAATTCAACTGATCCCCGGTCAGTAAATTTGATGGCGTTCCCGGTAAGGTTCATCAGGACCTGGTTCAGGCGGACAGGGTCGCCGATCAGCACATCGGGAACAGATTCCGGTATGGATCGTATGAGGGAGAGTCCTTTTTCTTCTGCTTTGAAATACATCGTCTGAACAACCTGGTCGACAACTTCGCGCAGGGAAAAATCAATGACCTCGAGTTCTACCTTCCCGGCTTCAATCTTGGCAAGGTCAAGGATGTCGTTGATGATGTGGAGTAAGATTCCTGATGATTTTTTAATTCCGTCAAGATAAACTTGCTGGTCTTCCCTTGGACTTTTATCAAGTAAAAGGTTGGTCATCCCCATCACTGCATTCATGGGGGTGCGGATCTCATGGCTCATGTTTGAGAGGAACTGCTGCTTGAACTGCTCCGACTGTTCGGCCCTGCGCCGCATTTGTTCGGCAATTTCCTTTTCAGCAGCAATCTGAATGTTTTTCTCCTCTTACTTTCTTTTCGTTTTTTGTGTATGACGCAGGCGTAAAACAATTCCGATGATGATCAGCAACATAAAAACGCCACCTGTCAGATAATTCCGCTGCTGTTGCGTTCTTTTGATATTGAGATCCTCTATTTCGGTTTCCCTCTGCTTTTCTAAAAGTTCCGACTCGTATTGTGCCCCCGGGTATATATATTCCCGGGAATGAGCAAGGAAACCGCATGGAGGCAATTTCTGTTTAAATAAATTTCAGAGAATCAGGCTATTTGCAGATTAACTTTGCTGAAATACCCAGGCAAAAACCTGCGAGAACTCTTCGTAGGTTGTCGGAGCAGAGTTCGCTTCTGTTCGCTGGTGCCCACTCAGCAGCGTGCCATTGTTGATGGCTTTGGCAAGGTCAACCATCAACCGGGCGGCATCCTCACCGCAAAATCCTGAAGCTACCATCCCCTTTACTGCATCCTCACCGGGGAACTGGATGTACTGGAGTTCAGGTTTCCCGATTGCCTGCCCTGCAATGGCAGTAACCTCCGAATAGCTCATGTCGCGGGGGCCCAGGACAAATTCTATGGTATTGCCTTTGAAGCTCAGGTCCAGCAAACGTTTTGCGGCAACAGCGCCGATGTCCTTCGTAGCCACCATCGGGAACTTCTGATCGGCACTTACAGGGGTACCCGCAATGCCCATCTGTTTGATCGTTCCGATGAGGCCCAGGGTGTTTTCCATAAAATAGGTCGGACGCAGGTTTAGCACATTGACATCTTTCAGCCCAAGGAACAGCTCTTCCATGTAGCCGAGCCCGTCGACAATCCCGGCCCCCTTGCGAAGGTGAGCTCCTACGCTGCTGAGCAATACAACGTTGGGAACATTGTTCGCCTTCACTGCGTTAAAATAGTTGTCGGCAATCTGTTTTTGCTCCTTTAGTATATCAGCCGCGAACATGTCGGGCATGATAAGGCAGAATACCGCATCGGCACCTTTAAAAGCCCTTGTAAGAAATTCCCTGTCGTAGCTGTCGCCAGCCATGGCAATGGCTCCCAGGTCGGCCAACTCTTTTAATTTGCCGGCATTGCGGCCAATGACAGTTACGTTCTGTCCCTTTGCAAGCAGTTCAGTTGCAACGATCTTTCCAATTTTTCCGGTGGCACCGGTGATTACATACTTTTTCATACGGATGTGATTTTGTGGTTATTAATTATTTGTACATACAACTTATAAATAAAAAAAATTATTTTGATGACAGCTTAACTGCAGATTGGAAGACGCTCCCGGTCAGTTGACGTGCATTTTCCTTCCCGAGAACATCGGCAATCCTCAGATAGAGCTTGTGCCAGGCCGCTTTTATAGCTTCGTTCATTTCAACGGAGGCCGCGGTAGGATAGATCATCGTGATCCTGCCTTCGCTGTGTTTTTTGACCAGCCCACGGCTTTCAAGCTTGTCAACTAGCCGGGTCACAGTCGACGGGGTCAGCAGCATGATCTCTGCCAGCTCCCCGGAATGGATACCCGGATTTTTATTTACGGTCATGACCACGAAGGCATAGCTGGGAGCAAGGTCAACGACGGAAAATTCCTCTTCCGCCATTCTTGTTACGACCCGGGCCAGGGCATTGGAGGAATAGTACAGGCAATTGCAGTATGTGTCTTTGTCATTCATTTCGGGTGCAAAGATAAATTATTTATTTGTATGTACAATAATATTTTTTGTCGAATGATACTGACATGTCCCCTATCTGATTCCCTTTTGTTTAAGCAGCTTCTCGCCAGAAACATAACCTGGTTTTGAATCGGATGAAACCGGCGAGAACGGATCCCCTATAATTTCATTTTGTACAGTTTCCATTTGGAGTCCTGTCCGCTCTCCTTGAAAAGAAAATAGGCATGGCCGCGGTGTACCAGGATTTTTTGGGGGAAGGGCAACGGGATCACAAATTCATTGGCCAGGCTGCCCAATTCAATGTCTATTTTGTTCAGGCGCACCTCCCCATGTCTCTTAAAACTGGCATAGACGTCTCCGTAAGCCTCATCCTTATATAGTTTCCACCAATGCCATGCATCATCCGGGAAAAAAGAATTTACAAGCGCCGCAACAAAGGCATATTCCTGGTCTTTGTGAAATGAGATCGGGATCTCTTTGACCGGATTCCAGTCTGCATCGAAAATTTCAATGACATCGCCCGCAAAATTAAAAACCGCTATCTGGTCGTTTTCCAGTTTCACCATCATGGTCCTGTTCGCTGTCCGGGAAAAGAAATCATACGCACGTTCATCGTAGTCGCGGTAAACCGTATCGCCGGCCCTGGATGGCGCTGTAAAGAAATACTTATCCCGGTAATAGGCGGATTCCTCTTTATCATGCCTCACCGTCTGGAGGTACCTTTTACCCTGGTCCATATCATAATAGCCAATATTTGTCCTGAACCCGTTTGAATAATCTTCCTGGAAGTAGAGACGATTTTTCATCATAAAGGAAAAAGGGCCCAGCATGCGCTCAATGGAATCCACAGTAGTTTGATAGAGGAAAGAAAAGTGATTCAGGGATTGATCGTAATGACACTGGAACGCATTGCCCTTTTTTGAAAAATAATGAACATTGCCAATCGCATCCTTATACAGTTTGTCTGGGGGCATCTCGGGCAATAAAACCTGTGCAAGCGTGTCTCCGTCGGGGTTCAGCAACAGCATGGCTGAGCGCCTCAGCTGGTATCTGAATACCAGGAGCAGCAGATTATCGCCCATGATTTCATAATCAAGCACCGAATAGTCAGGATCCCTGTAAACCGCCGTCGCCTTCAGCTCGGAGATGGTCACGCTTTCAAGCTGGCTGACCTGTGGCTTTAACCTTATTTCCACCGCTTTCTTCATCACCTCCCCGACTTCGATGGCAAGCGGCTTATACCCAACGCAGGTGATGTCGATATAAACCGGAAGTTTCGACAGGGTTATTTCAAACTTTCCATGGATGTTTGTCGCAGTACCTGATTTCGTGTTTCGGATCATCAGGTTGACGTTTGCAACCGGGAGCCCGGTCACTTCATTGAGGATGGTCCCATGAAATTTCAGATGCTGTGCGGATGACATCAAGGGTAAAACCACACAGACCAGAAATATGAAAGTTGTGCCGATCTTCATGATAAGCGGTTTGCGGAAACGCTCCAAAATCAAAGTTATCAATAAAATGCAAACTTAAACGTCAGTCATTCGTGTTAAAAACCGATGAATTTTTTATAGAATGCTTTTCTTTTGGCATCAGCCGAATCGGGCTTTTCCGGGGTTACCGCGGGTGGTTTGCTGTTTGCAGCCGACCTGCATAACCTGAATCCCACATAGCCATATCTGAACGTGGGATTGGCGCTTTCCCGGTCGGCTAAAGCGAGGCCTGAAAAATCATAAAACCAGCTTCCTCCGCGGATGATCCGAAAAACTCCTTCCGGTGGGCCAGCCGGGTTCCCGGAAGGCGAAACCGCGTACCATGTTGGAGCGTACCAGTCGGCACACCACTCAAATACGTTGCCTGTCATGTCGTAAATCCCAAGTTCATTCGGTTTTTTCCCGCCCACAGGATGGGTTCTCGAATCCGAATTTCCCACCTTCCAGGCCACAACGGTATCCGTGTTACCTCCACTGTATTTATATCCTTTCGAAAGCAGTCCTCCCCTTGCAGCAAACTCCCATTCCGCCTCGGTAGGGAGCCTGTAGTTCATCTTCGTTTTCTCATTCAGAATACTGATGTACTCCTGGACATCGTTCCAGCTGATACGTTCAGCAGGACAACTGTCGCACCCTTCAAAATAAAATTTGTTGGTATCCCGGTCCATGATCATCCGCCATTGGCGCTGGGTAACTTCAAACCGGCCCATGTAGAAATCATCCAGCATGACCTGGTGGACCGGCTGCTCGTCCGAGCCGCCAAACAGCGAGCCCATTTTGAATTTTCCACCGTGAACAAACACCATGTCGGGTCCTGTCGCCTGCGCAGAAATGAAATGTACGCAGAAGAAAAGGATGCACGTTATTCCGGTATGTTTCAGATACCCCATTATTCCAGATCCAACAGTATTTTAAGGTTCTCCTTCATCCTTTCCGAAATCTCTGAAGGAACAGCGCCAACCTTTTTCATTAACCTTTTATTGTCAATCGCACGAATTTGATCCAGCATGATATCCCAACCCTCATTTAATCCGCAACTCCCTTTTTTTAAATGGATTCTTAAAATTTCACTTTCCTTTTGAATGTTTGTTGTGATCGGGCAGATGATTGAAGATGAATGATGTTTGTTCAACAGATCTGTTTGAACAACGACCACCGGCCTGACTTTTCCGGGCTCCGTTCCGATTGTCGGATTTAAATCTGCAATCCAGATTTCAAATTGCTTAGCCTTCATCATCCATCATTTCAAATTCATGAAGAACTTTTAAAGATTCCTCTTTAACAAGTTTAGATTCCTTTTCTAATTGGGAAGAGATAAGTTTCCTTCTTTGAACCTTATTATAAAAATCCAAAGCTTCATTAATATACCTGTTTCTGGATTTTTTAATTTGATTGATTACCAGTTCAGTTTCAGAAAAAACTGAATCATCTAATTTTAAGGAGAGTGTTTTCATAAAATACCTTTATTGTATATTACAAAAGTATATACTATTCATGAATATTCCAAGTGTATTTTTAATCATAGCTGGTCCGCCTGCTCCGGAGGTTCTTTCAATAGGGCCAAAAATCGGGTTTTGTTTTCGTACCGCCCAATTGACGACAGTCGACACATCCCGTGAACAGTATTTTTATCATCCCGGCATTGTAATAAAACCAAACAGGATATTCCCAGGGAAAAAATGATCTGAAGCCAAACGGCGGCAGATCTTCTTCGTAGCAGGCGTTAAAACCCTTGTTCATTCCTTCAACATCATGGTAAAAATATCTCCTGGACGACACAGAGGCTGCAAAAAAATATCCCAGCACCACATTTTCAGGATTCGTCATGTTGATCATGTTCCCTTTGATGGCCAGGGGTTGTTTCTCATAAAGCCCACCCTGTTCATTGCTGTTGATGCGCATCTGCTCCCAGTAATTGTAGGCCTCCTCGCTCAGGGCAAGCTGACTGACCAGCATGCTGTAAAGGACTGTCAAACGGGAGCTGTGTTCATCTACATTGTGTAAAGGAAATTGAGTGTATGCATTTTGAGAAAGGCTGTTCGTCGACAGGGTAAATACATTTTTTACCGGAGCGGTAGTCCAGCAAATCATGTTGGAGGAGTCGGGGGGTGTGATCTGGCGAATAATGCCGTCATAGTACCATTCGGCGGCATGGGCCGAATGATACTCCCAGGTTTCTTCAATCTCCCATTTATAAAAGTGGCTATCGTCGCCAGCTGCATGGAGATCCACATAAAATTGCATGATCTTCCGGGGTGTTTGGGAGTATTGTGTCGACTCATTTTTCACCGAATAATAGACTGAATCCAGCGAAGGGCCTTTTGGCATCTGGTCGAACCCCGATACCAGCTCCTGGTTGTCTGGTGTCAGCACCCTGACCCGGTATGCATTGCCGGGTTCAACATATTCCAGGCCCATCCAGGTATGGTAATGACCCGGAATGTATTCTTCCATGGTAAAAACATTGCCATTTTGATCTGTGACCGTCACCTGGCAACCCGAGACCGTAATATACTTCGGGGACTGAAACGGGGAGGATAGGGACACAGCGACCTCCTGCCAGCCTTCCGCATTGACGATCCGTCCTGCAACAACATATTTATTCTCTTCCGCACCATCAATTTTAGGATCATAGGCCTTGATGCAGGAGAACAGCAGGAACAAACCGAACAGGAACAATATCTTTTTCATTTCGGGCGGTGTACGCATTTACAAATATACATCAATCATCATCTTAATAAAACAAACAAGAAAAGTTTGCTAATCCCCTAAAGCATTAGTATATTAGCGAATTCAATCATAATGAGAAATGTTTCTAGCTGTATAAAGGAAAAAAGATATGTCAGGTTAAACTGAATTGAATGTGTTCTTATAAAAACAAACCCTATCATGAAAACAAATTTACCAAAACAGGTAAGCCCGGTCATTTCCGGCATCATTTCAACCATGGTCCTCTTCTTTGTTCTAAGCTTATTGCCTGGAACGATCCATGCCCAGTGGAACCCCAACACCTCCGTTAACATCGAGATTTCCAGTCTTGCCGTCGCAGATATGCAGCAGGCCTCCACAACCGATGGCAAAACCTGGATTGCTTTTTATGCCCAGGTTGGAGGCAATTATAACATGATGGCCCAGCTGATCGATGCCGATGGCTATAAACTCCTCGGAAACGATGGCTTGCTTGTCAACAGTCATACTTCAGGCTCGGCCACCTTTGTGTTCAACGTCTGTGTAGATGGCTCAAACAACCTGATCATTGGGATGCAGGATGAAAGGCAGGCAGGAAACCTGCAGGCGGTAGTATATAAAGTTTCACAGACCGGCACCATGATGTGGGGTGTCGATGGCATCGTACTGGGCGGTGGACTTGCCCCCTATCCGGCCAGTTTAAGCAACGGAGAATGTGTTATTGCCTGGAATGAGACAACCAGCAACACCCTTAAGCTTCAGAAGATCACAACCGCCGGAACGAAGGCATGGACAACCCCGATTTCGGTCCTGGTAGGTTCAACGAAAACCAGCAGGGGACAACTCATGGGAATTTCAGATGGAAAATTCTCCCTGGTTTTCCAGAAAAATGGAACCGGACCCTATACCACACTCTATGCACAGGCGTTCGAAAATTCAGGAACCGCACTATATGCACCCGTGCAGATCTGTGACCAGACTTCCGCTGCATACAGGTATTATTCCATTGCAGTGGAGGGCGACACGACATACTATGGCTATTACAGCTCCGAGGGCAACCGTTTTAACTCATTCCTCCAGAGGATCAACCCCAACGGAACCATACCCTGGGGGATGAACGGTTCGAATTTTAATACCTCCACAGGTGCAAACAACAGTTACCAGATGACCACCAACATCAATATTACCCCTGGTTCAAACTATGTTTGGTCGGTATGTACCTTCAGTGACCCGAATCAGACCGTATACGGGATCTATGTTCAGAAATTCCTGAAAACAACGGGTGCCAGGCAGCTTACCAACACAGGCAAGGTGGTTTATCCGATCGGAAGCAACATGTACACACAGGCCGGGGCCCTTGCCCTGGTCAATGACGCACCCATGTTCATGTATTATACCTCCAATTATAAAATTTTTGCCACAAGACTTGATGAAAACGGGAATTTCGTGTGGCCGGGCAACCAGGTGGAGATAAGTTCAACCACAGCGACGAGCGGAAACGGTAAAATGCGTTACGGGTTTACCCCGGTAGGTCCGAACAAGTGCGCCGGCACATGGACAGAGAAGAGGGGTGCTGATTTTAAGGGATATGCCCAGGGCGTTTCAATTGGCGGGCTCACGGGTGTTGAAGTAGCCACCCAGGGAGGTGTTCCTGCCCAGATAACCACAGACCAGGGAACACTGCAGCTTGTTGCCACAGTATACCCTTCCACGGCCAACCAGGCCGTTACCTGGAGCATCCTCCCGGGCACAGGGGGCGCAACCATCGATGCCAACGGGCTTGTGACCGGAATATCCAATGGGACTGTTTATGGGGTTGCCACATCCGTGCAGGACACCACGGTTTCGGGGTCCATTCTCATCACACTCACCAACCAGACTGCTGTGGCGCCTACCGTAGTGACTTTACCTGCATCAGATTTCACCTCCAGTACGGCCGTCATCAATGGCACGGTCAATCCAAATAACTTTTCCGCTGATGTGATCTTTGACTATGGCATCTCTGTTTTCTACGGCAATACCGTGCCCGGGAATCCTCCCACGGTTACAGGGAATTCAACTACGGCGGTTTCTGCAGAGCTCTCGGATCTTACGCCCAATACCCTGTATCATTACCGGATCAGGGCAACCAGTCCAGCAGGATCATCACACGGAGCCGATCTCACATTTTTGACAGGAGGGGTGGGGGTGAACGATAAAAATTCCCCGGTCCTAGAGATTTATCCTGTTCCCAACGACGGGCTTTTCAACATCTCCCTTCCCGGTGACCAGGAGTTATCGTGCAAACTCGAAATTTATAACATGCTTGGGGTGCGGATTTACGGCGCAAAAGCGATTACAGTCGGCCGTAACAGGGTTGAGCCGGTCGATCTGCGTGCTTTCCCAGGCGGGGTCTATACGATCATATTGCGCAATGCCGACAACAAGGTGGTGAGAAATGTGATGGTAAACAGGTAGTTCAGGATCCTACCGAATAAGGATCATTTTCTTCGTTTCCGAACTGTTCCCCCCGGTGCTGATCTGGTATAAATAGGTTCCGGGAGGAAAATCTGAATCGCGTCACTCAAATTTCATCACCACGGTTTGCTCGTTCATGATGTTATTGTAGATCACCGGGGCGATGGGTGCAGGATTCTGATACGCCCCGATCTTGACAAATTTCCTGAGGACAAATGGGAGGCCGTTGCACATAAAGAAATCGGGGGCGTCGCCGATTTCGAAGTGCAGGTGCGGGGCATCTGAATTCCCTGAATTGCCCAAAAGCGCAACCGGACTGCCCTCCTTCACCGTGTCGCCGGGCTTCACCATGATGGAGTGCGTTACACAATGAGCGTACATGGCGTAGTGGCCATTGCCGATGTTGAGGATCACGTGATTCCCGGCATATTCAACCGGCGCTTTAAAATTCACATGGTTTCGCTGGTTTCCATCGTTCTCGATCATGGTGTCACTGCAGGCAACCACCACCCCGCCGGCCACGGCATACAGGGTATCAAGGTAGCAGAAGTAGGCGCTGTTCTTCCCGGGATCACCCTGGTAGAATTTATCAAAATTGTCATCCACCTGCATGTTGTCGAATGCGAACCGCTCCCCGGTGCCCAATTTTCCCCCTAAGAAAATGATGGTATTAAAATGGTAGTCGTTGGTCGACTGGTTGAAAAACATCCATTTGGTCCCCCTTACAGGTGAGCCAATCACCAGCGGGACTTCATTGTATCGGGGAACTACAACGCCACCCTCCACCGTCACATCCTGGTTGTTGACCGTGTCCCTGAATACAAGCCTGTGCGATATCCGCGATGGCGGGGCCTTATCCAGCGGCACAGGCAGCTGGATGGAAAAATAGTAATGATCGAGTTTGTCGAGGGCCATGATCGTGTTCACAGGGAGCGGATCCTGGTAGATCTTAGGAAACTGCCCGTTGTTATAGGTCGCCAGCACGTTTTTTGAAACATCGTCAAGTACATTGATCTGCCTGAGCGAGAATCCGCTCTTCTTCCACTCCCAGCTCTTCAGGGTGTATGGGATCCTGAGGTACTGGTCGGTTCTGAATGGGGTATCGTTGATGATCACCTCGATGGTTCTGTCACCGGTTGAAGTGTAAACCACCTCTTTTTTGCAGCACCCTGACATCATGCCGGGAAGTGCAAAGAGTGCAACAACATAGCGCAGTGTATTCATATTTTCGGGTTTAAATCGGATTGTCGGTGTAAATCAGGGCGTGGGCACAGGAAAGGTGCCTTTGTAAACGAAGGTTTGCATGGGGTAGATGTTGATGCCTGAATGAGGATTCCCGATATTAAAGGTCTGGTAGTAGTAGGAAATGCAGGGTTGATAGGTTGAACCGGTGTTCAGGTTGCCCGATACCCCGAAGCCACTGAAGTTTCTGCCGGGTATATTGTGCACCTTGGAATCGACAATGCCTCCCTGGGCCCAATAGGTGTAGTCCTGGCTGTGACCTCCGCCGCCAAAATTGAACCTGTCGAGCCCTGTACCCATCAGGATATTCATGTCGTTGTTGCTTCCTCCCATCGAATAGGAGGCGGTAAAGGCCCCCCAGCCCTGGATACCGCCACCGATGGAGGGTTTTTCGGGGCCGGTAGCCATGTCTTTATACCACAGGTCTCCCAGGAGATAATAATGCGATGTTGCAACTGCGGTGGCGCTGTAATGCATTCCGGCGAGTGAGTTGTAATCAAAGGAAAAACCATCGTGCGAATGCACATACAGGTTGCCGCCATAATCGCTCGTGGCCATAAACGGGGGCACGGTCTGGTAGATATAATAACCCTGGAAGGTTTTGTTGAAATTGTTGATGGAGAAATTGGGCGTGCGCTGCATATGGCCCAGATCAGCATGACTGATATAAGGAAATCCCCATCCCCAGGTTCCGCAGAAATAGCCGAAGTGCATGGTGCAGGTGCTGGTTCTTACCGGCGACACCTGGCTCGGATCCCTGGGATTATACCATTGAAGGGCGACGGTTCCATCAATGGCTTTGTTGTGAGGCCAGGGATTTCGATTCCCGGTGCTCCTCACCGTGATCTGCACCGATTGGGATGGCTGCAGCACATTCCATGCGGTATCGGTAACACCCAGCTGGCCGATATTGTAAACATTCCAGTGGTTGTCGGGATGGCATTTGACCGGAGATCCATTTTCCCAGTAGGTATTGGGGATCTGGCTTGGAACGCCACTGAGACCTGAACGGTAATCGGGACTGACTGCATATTCTTTCAGGAGGCCGGCCGTTGGAGCCTGGGCCGTGAGCAAAACCATGTTTACGTAGTTCCCATCCCCATCTGAATATCTGGCAGGCGTGATGATGGATCCCGCAATCACCGGAGCCTGAAGCCCCAATGCAAGATAAAGCATGTTGGCAACAAACTGGGCGCGTGCCATCGGATTGATGATTGCCGTATTTTCCGAAAGACCTGAATTGGCGAACGGCAGGTCGCTCACAAATTTGTTCTGAAGGCGGTACTCATAGGAATTCACCAACAGGTAATTTACAGCCTGGATGAATACATTCACCTCCTGTTTGATCATGGTCGTGAAAGTCTCGGTATACCAGTTTTTTGCGTCTGTTCCGGTGGAATCGACCAGGCCGCAGGCATTGGTGTAGACATTCGTTGCCTGGAATTGATAATTCACCAGGGAGATAAAATAATTTTCAACCAGCAGGTACAACAGGTTCAACGATTTTGCATCACTGAACCCTTGTCCCCTGAGCGAGTTGACCGTTGCGACGGTATAATTCATCACCACATTGGTGTTGGGGTTTGTAGGGGGAATGACGAGGAGGTGCAGCTGGGTGATGATATTTTTCATGTCGTATTGTATGGGCGGCGCCCCCACATCCGGATGGACCGTCAGGGCATAATTGACCGCTTTTGTTTTCAGGGTCTGAACCTGGGGGGAGGAGGCATCGAGCCCCTGATTTTTATACATGGCCGCTGTTTTCGGGAAATAGGTCAGGCCGGCAGAGGAGGTTGAATCCAAGACTTCCGTCAGGTATCCCACATACATGTTTTTGGTCAATTCGCCCATATACTCGTTCAGCTTCGAAACATCCAGCGAAAGTTCCTGTCCGAGCTCCGTAATCTGATTTGACAGTTCCGTAACCTGATCCTGCAGCGCAGTGATCCCGTTCTTTAATGCATGGTACTCGGCCTCCTGTCTGTTATAAGTATGGACCGCACTCAATGTTTTAAAGATCATCACCGCTGCCCCGTCCGGTACATCATCAGATTGGATGTTTGACCCCAGCTGGTAACAAAGGAAGGGAGAAAATGCCTTGTTATTCGACGATTCATAATAGGTAACCAGGCTCAGACTCTGATTGGTAAACACATTTACATTGTCAACAGGATCATCGTTTACGGGCGTGTAGGTGACCTCTGCCTTGCGACAGGAAGCGCTTATCATGATCAGCATCAGAAACAAAAACAGGGGACTGCACCAGCTCCCCGGGATGACGGAGCGTGGTTCTTCCGGGATTCTCCTTTTCATACTGTCGGGTATAAATAAAGGGTTCAATCACACTTTCTTGATGCGTACGGCACTCATGCCTTTAAATCCGCGCTCGATCTCAAAAGTGACCTTATCATTTTCCTTGATTTCTTCAGTCAGACTGTTGACGTGAAAAAAGTATTTTTCCTGTGTGTCGATTTCTTTAATAAAACCAAAGCCTTTTGAACTGTTAAAAAATTCAACATTGCCTTTTCTGATGGTCGGCGTTTCTATCTTCTCCCTTTTTGGAACGCCGATTTCAATGTTTCCAGCATCGATTTTTCTCCGGTTTGAGGGATCGGGCGCTGTATCCGTAATATTCCCGTATTCATCAACATAGGCAAGCATGTTCTCGAAACCGCCACCTTGTGAGTTTGCTTTACGGTCGGCGAGTTTTTGCTGCTTGTCAAGTCGTTTCTTTAATCGTTTTTTCTCCAGATCTTTCTTGTTAAATGTCTGTTGTGAACCTGCCATCTATGAATTGATTTAAATTAAGGATTTGTATCCTACTATTTTTACAAAGATACAATAATAAACCCGAAGTGTTTTATTATGAGAAAGTCCGATGCATTTTAAAATTGATTTAACTTTGACCGAACTATGAAAAAACTCCTCATCATTATTTTATTTTTTGCCGGATGGCAGGGTTCCCGGGCCCAGGATCCGGGTGCCAGAGAGATCATTCAGAAAGCCGATGACAAGAACCGGGGTCTCTCAAGCCAGGGAACCATGACCATGACCGTGATCCGTCCCGACTGGACCCGGACCATCAGCATGAAAACCTGGTCGAAATTCAGGGAATATTCACTGGTGCTGATCACCGCGCCCGCGAAAGACAAAGGTCAGGTTTTTCTCAAGATAAAGAGCGAAATGTGGAACTGGGTTCCGTCCATCGACAAAACCATCAAGATCCCGCCTTCGATGATGCTGCAGTCGTGGATGGGTTCAGATTTTACCAATGACGACCTGGTCAAGCAGTCGTCGATTGTGGTTGATTACACCCACAAACTGCTGGGGAGGGAGAAGGTGAGGGAGATGGACTGTTACAAGGTGGAACTGACTCCGCTGCCCGATGCACCAGTGGTATGGGGCAAGGTGATCATGTGGGTGACTGTGCGTGGGTTTGATGTGTGGATGGCTGAATATTATGACGAGGATAACAAGCTGGTGAATGTTTCGAATAATTATGATATACGGCGGATGGGCGACCGCGATATCCCCACCCGGCTTGAAATGGTGCCGGTGAACAAGAAAGGCCAGAAAACCGTGATGCAGATTGATGAGCTGAAGTTCAACACCGGCATCGACGAGCATTTCTTTTCCCAGCAGAACATGAAAAAAATAAAATAGATGAACGATCTGAGACTTGCATGGCGAAATATCTGGAGGAACAAGCGGCGGACCCTGCTCACCGCGGCATCCATCTTTCTGGCCATATTCCTGGCTCTGATCACCAGGTCGCTGCAAATCGGCTGGTTCGACAACCTGGCCGACATCGTGGTTCAGTCCTACTCGGGCCATATCCAGATCCATAAAAAGGGGTACTGGGACGACAGGGACATCAACAATTCAATGGCCTTTGACGATTCTTTGTCGGCCGTAGTCAAATCGACACCCAATGTCGACAAGATCGTTCCCCGCCTGGAATACTTCGCCCTCTCAGCCTATGGAAAACAAACCAAAGGCGTGATGCTGGCCGGCACAGATCCTTTGAAAGAGGATGCCCTGACCAGGCTTTCAGCCAAGGTGGTCAAAGGGCGCTATTTGTCTGTTGCGGACAAGGGTATTCTGGTTTCCCAGGGGCTGGCGTCATTCCTCGGGCTTACAGCGGGTGATACCCTGGTGCTGCTGGGACAGGGATTTCACGGGGTGAGCGCTGCAGCGAAATTCCCGGTGTGCGGCATTGTCCATTTCCCTTCACCCGTGCTTGACAACCAGATGGTGTATATGAACCTCTCCACGGCCCAGGAATTTTTCAGCGCCGAAAACAGGATCACCTCCCTCTCGGTCACCATCAAAAATGCGGATAAGATCGATGAGACCCTGGCAGCGCTTCAGCAAAGGGTCGACGGGGGAAAATTCGAAGTGATGCGGTGGGATGAAATGATGGTTGAAATCATGCAGCAGCTGAAGGTCAAGACGGCGGGCGGCAAGATCATCACGGCCATACTTTATATGATCGTCGGATTCGGGGTTTTCGGAACCGTGATCATGATGACCAACGAGCGGACCCGCGAATTCGGGGTGATCGTTTCGGTGGGCATGCAAAAAAGCAGGCTGGCGGTCATCCTGGTCCTTGAGATGATCCTTATCGGCTTGACAGGACTTATTTCGGGAGTGGCCGCGGCCATGCCCATCATGCTCTATTTCAAACTCAACCCCATCCACCTCTGGGGCTCCATGGCCCAGGCCTTCATCAGTTACGGCATTGAACCGCTCATGCCCCTGGCGCTGAAAGCGGATTTCATATTGTCGAATGTGATCACCGTATTGATTATTGTTTCACTTACCTGCATTTATCCGGTGCGGAGGATCTTTAAACTCAGGGTTGTTGATGCACTTCATAAATAAACCAGGCCATGATCTTTAAAATTGCATTCAAGAATGTGTGGAGGAACAAGGTGAGGAGCCTGGTTGTGATTGCGGCCATCACGCTGGGACTTTCCGGCGGGATATTTACCGTGTCGATCATCACGGGCATGGTCGAACAGAAGCTGCGGTCGGGCATCGACAACGAGGTAGCGCACATCCAGGTCCATAATCCCGAATTCCTTAAGAATTTCGAATCGAGATACACCATTCCAAATCCCGACAGCATCTCGGCGCTGATTTCGAAGGTGGCCTCAGTAAAGGCAGTCTGCACCCGCACCCGCATAGCCGGCATGGCTGCATCCCCGAATTCCGCCGCCGGGGTCCAGATCATCGGGGTGAATCCCGGATCGGAGAAAAGGGTTTTTACCCTGTACAGGACGGTTCCCGACAGCGCGGGCGGGTATTTTACGGGCAGCCGGAAAAACCAGATCGTCATTGGAAAAAAGCTTGCCGACAAGCTCAAGATCAGGCTGAAATCAAAACTGGTGCTGCGTTTCCAGGATCGGGACGGGGAGCTTAACGAGGCAGCCTTTTCTGTGAACGGTATTTTTGAAACGGCGAATACAATCTTCGATGAAACCAATGTATTCGTAAAAAAAACCGACCTCGACCTGATCACGGGAACCGACAACGGGATACAGGAAATCGCCCTGGTCCTCGACAACAACGACCTGATCCCGCTGGTCCAGCCGGCGCTGAAGGCGAAACTTCGCGCCCTGAACGTTGAGAACTGGATGGAACTGAGACCCGAAATGGGCATGATCACTTCGGCCATTGCCATTGAAGTGTATGTTATCCTCGGCATCATATTGTTCGCCTTGGCATTCGGAATTGTCAATACCATGCTGATGATCGTGTTCGAGCGGACACGGGAGCTCGGCATGCTGATGGCTGTGGGGATGAGCAAGTCAAGGGTCTTCAGGATGATCATGCTCGAAACAGTCTTCCTCACGCTCATCGGGGGGATCATCGGGATGGCCCTGAGCGCCGCGCTGGTTTCGGCTTTTCATACTTACGGAATTGACCTCTCGGCATTTTCAAAAGGGCTGGGAGCCTTTGGCTTCGACCCGAAGATATACCCCTTTATCAAGCCTGAACTGTATCTTAACCTTTCATTTATGATCATTTTAACCGGGATATTTTCAGCGATCATGCCGGCCCGGAAAGCGTTGCAGCTAAACCCGGTGGAGGCGATAAGGATAGGATGAATTACGAATGACGAGTGACGAATTACGAATGTAATAAAGGCATTATGAATATTATTGAGATTAAGAATCTGAGCAAGGTTTACGACGAAAAAACTATCCCGGTTTATGCGTTGAACGGGGTGGACCTGGCATTCAAACAGGGTGAATTTACCTGCATCGTCGGGCCTTCGGGTTCGGGGAAGACGACCATGCTGAACCTTCTGGGCGGGCTCGATTCCCCCAGTGGCGGAGGGATCATGATCGACGGCACCGACATCACCGCCCTGAAATCACGCCAGCTCATCGATTTCCGGCTAAGGAACATCGGCTTCGTTT
>Ga0247841_10001047_pt1 | contig 66118 bp, 65 predicted proteins | sample LaCruzMarch2015__2_FD_192410 | JGI IMG/M metagenome (GOLD analysis project Ga0247841, IMG submission 192410) | Freshwater microbial communities from meromictic Lake La Cruz, Castile-La Mancha, Spain - LaCruzMarch2015_18m | ecosystem: Environmental > Aquatic > Freshwater > Lake | place: Spain...
AGGATAAATCAGTTCCATGGGTGAATAAAGTTGCTAATTTTACATCTTCATATAACTACTGTGTTTTGACAGTCGAAGGTAAACGTGTCGGTTTGGACGTATATAGCAATACTGGGCAGGTCATTGATCATGTTGAGGATTTAAACACTACAAAATAGGATGTTAAAACTGGATTACTACTTTCGTGGGAATGACATTGAAGATTAAATAACCTTATCTTGAATATAAAAATCTTGCCATTTTTCAGGCAATCATATAGAATATATTATCATTTTCAGGATTATAGCTCAAAGAATGTCATAAGTCAATCCAGTCACTTAATGATCATCAAATATGTTAAAAACTAATCTAAGACAAGAAACAAGAAAACTTAATGTAACAGAATCAGTTTTTCGTAAAATCCTTTATCTTACGGGAATTTGTATAGTAGTTCTGATATTTGCGATATTCCTGACTCTGCTAATCAGTTCTTTTCCAGCCTTAAAGACTTTTGGTTTAAGGTTCTTTTATGGCAGTAAATGGGACCCTGTATCCGGTGAATTCGGATCAGTGCCGTTTCTGGTAGGTACATTAATTACGTCTTTTCTTGCGCTCTTGATCTCAATACCTTTTTCTCTTGCTATTTCCATATTTCTCGGTGAATATTTTAGAGAAGGGATAGCATCATCACTCCTCAAAAGCTCGATTGAGCTACTAGCAGGAATACCTTCTGTCATCTATGGCTTTTGTGGTATATTCATTCTTGTGCCTTTAGTAAGGGCAATAGAGATGAAATTAGGTATTACTCCTATTGGTGTTGGGATACTTACATCATCAATTGTCCTTTCGATTATGATTATACCTTACTCAGCATCATTGGGACGGGAAGTGATTCAGCTTGTCCCATCGGAATTGAAAGAAGCGGCTTACTCACTCGGTGCCACGAGGTACGAAGTTATAAGGAAAGTCATACTCCCTTATGCTCGTTCTGGTATTTTTGCGGGTATTTTGTTATCATTGGGAAGGGCATTGGGTGAGACTATGGCTGTTACAATGGTAATCGGAAATAAAAACGCTATACCAAAAGACATTTTCAGTCCAGCAAATACTATGGCAAGTGTTATCGCTAATGAGTTTATGGAAGCATCACCCGGAAGTTTACATCTATCGAGCCTTGTTACTATTGGTCTTTTATTGTTTGTTGTTACAACAGTAATTGGTATTATTGGTAAGTATATTATAAAAAAGATGAGTGTAGAGCTATGAGTGAAAAAGGAATTAGTTTCAGGATTGCTAAGGATATAATTTTCAAGGGATTAATAATTCTATTTTCTGTCCTTTCGGGTATTCCTTTGATCATTATCCTTTACTTTATAGTCAAAAATGGTATATCATCAATCAACTGGGAGTTTATTATTAACCTTCCCAAGCCAGTAGGTGAAATTGGCGGGGGAATCGCTAACGCAATAATAGGGACGTTAATACTAATAGGAATATCATCAATATTAGCCATTCCTATGGGGATCGGCACCGGGATATATCTTTCAGAGAATAAACGAGGTAAATTGCCCTACATAGTCAGATTATGCGTAGAGGTGCTTCAGGGGATACCATCAATAGTTATAGGCATTATCGCCTACGCATGGATCGTTATTCCAATGAAAAGCCCGTCTGCGTTATCTGGTGGCATTGCTTTGGGTATAATGATGTTGCCTGTCATAATACGATCCACGGAGGAAACGCTAAAGCTTATTCCTAATTCACTAAGAGAGGCATCACTGGCACTGGGTGTGCCTTATTCCAGAACTATCATGAAGGTTATCGTACCGGCTGGATTGAGTGGTATAATTACTGGAATTCTTTTGAGTGTAGCAAGGATCACAGGAGAGACTGCTCCATTGCTATTCACAGCCTTTGGCGGTAACTTCATGAATCTTAACATATTCAAACCCATAGCTTCTCTCCCGCTTGTTATATTTAATTATGCAACGAGTCCTTATACCGAATGGATATCTCTGGCATGGGGGGCATCATTCGTATTAGCTGTATTGATTTTAAGTTTAAACTTGATAGCAAAACTGGTAGCAAGAAAATGGAAAGTACAGTTCTAAAAATTGAAGATTTCTGCGCTTATTTTGGCGATCACCGCGTTTTGAATAACGTAAACCTATCTATCACTCGGAACAAAGTTACCGCAGTTATGGGACCATCAGGATGTGGGAAAACTACACTCATCAGATGCGTCAACAGGATGCACGAATTGACCCCCGGTGCAATAACGTCAGGCAAGATGTTGTTGCTAGGTGAAGATATTTATGCGACAAATCCGATCATTGTGCGAAGAAAAATAGGCATGGTTTTCCAGAGACCGAACCCGTTCCCAACAATGAGTATTTACGATAACGTTATCGCAGGCTACAAGCTGAACGGAATAAAAATGGCAAAAAGCGAGTTAGATGAAATAGTTGAAGAATCTTTGAAAAAATCTGCTTTGTGGAACGAAGTAAAGGATGTGTTGCATCGGAAAGGCACTTTTTTATCTGGAGGGCAACAGCAAAGGCTTTGTCTTGCTCGTGCATTGGCAATGAAACCGGAGATAATACTACTTGATGAGCCAACGTCTGCACTAGACCCAAAATCTACGTCACACATAGAAGAGCTTATCACAGAACTTGAGAATGACGTTACCATTGTTATAGTTACTCACAATACTGCTCAAGCGGCAAGAATCTCTGATTTTACAGCTTTCATGTATCTTGGTGATTTGATAGAATATGGACTGACAGAGAAAATGTTTACTGTTCCAGAAGACAAAAGGACGGAAGAATATCTGACCGGGAAATTCGGTTAGGAATACGAGTTTTTCACTTACAAAATAAGAAGGACTAAACACAAAGACACCAAGCACACAAAGAACACTAAAAATGTGACGGGTAACGCGTGACAGGTTTGTTAAATCCACTTTCTTATAACTCGTTACGCGTCACTTGTCACCAGTCACTTTTATTCTTTGTGATCTTAGTGACCTTTGTGTCTTTGTGTTTAATAACTGAAAAAGTCGTATTAGGAGAAAAAAATGCTGGCAGAAAGATTAACTAATATTAAAAAGAAACTGATAGATTATGCAGTTCTGGTTGAAGATATGATTGACAAAGCGCTAGATGGGCTACTCGAAAGAGAAAAGGAATCTCTTGTTGAGGTTATAGAGAAGGACGAAGTCAGATCAAACAAATTTGAATTAGAACTTGACGAAATGTGTATAATTTGTATTGCTCAGTTTGAGCCTAAAGCAAGGGATTTAAGAACGATCTTGATGGTAATGAAGATCAACAATGACCTTGAAAGGATAGCAGATCACGCTGTCAACATTGCTGAAAGCGGTCTATTTTTGATAGAAAGACCACCCGTTAAGCCACTGATGGATATACCGAGAATGGCACAAATCGCAGTAAGGATGCTCAAAGATAGTATAAGTGCATTTATAAACGAAGATGCTGAACTTGCCTACAACGTTAGTATCAGAGACAATGACGTAGATGCACTGAGAGATCAGATTATTAGAGAGCTTGTCACATTTATGAGTTCTGCGCCTGCGACTATTGAGAGAGCGTTCCAGTTGATGAGAATATCCAATAACCTTGAGCGTATATCCGATCTATCAACGAATATATCTGAGGATATAATATTCATGGTGCAGGGGAAAGTAATAAAGCATCATGCTTTGAATGATTCAAAGGATATAAAAGAATAACACTATATACTAATTTTGCTTTTACTATCATTCACTTTTAATATATGATTCGAATTCTTTAATGATCTGTCGTATTTGTTCTGATGAAATATCCGCTTGGTCAAGTTTTGAATATATGGTTACTAAGATGATCAAGTTAGGCTTTTTAATTTCGTAGATAAGTCGGTATCCGCTACTCTTCCCTTTTGAAATATCGCTGTTTTTTATACGCACCTTAAACACAACGTAGTTTGTTCCAGATATGCGATCACCAACGAAATCTCCCATTTGAAGTTGATCAATTACAGGTTGGATATTTGAGCGAATGTGATGATATTTCCTTGATAAAGCACGCAGGTTCCTTTTGAACTCTGGTGTAAATTTAACATCTACATGGGGTAGATCATTTGGCATCAATACCCTCCCATAGCTCTGATACAGGTAAAGTTTGCTCTGTTATGCTCTCCTGCCAACCTTGACGAAAACTGGCTTCAGCAGATTTTAGCGTTACGCTTTCCCGAAATATACGAATAAGCTGAAGCAGGTTTGGTAAATATTCTTTGGGTGTTTCATGAATCTCTTGGACAATCTGCTCCTCGTAGTTAAGAGCGTGGTTAGACATCCGTATTCTCCTTTGTTTTAATCCAGACGAAAAAAGTATAAAAATCAAATCTCAACAGACATTTTACAGCATATTATTAGCAATCGCAATAATTAATATTACCTCATCTATCCAGCTTCCTCATACCCCATGTTGTGGGCATTTTGCCGTGCGGAGAAACGGATTGCCAGTCTTCAGGCGTGTATTCTTCTACTGATGTTAATATATTATTATTTGCATCCAAACCGCCCATAAGGTAAAGTCTATTTTTTACTGCAACAGTAGGAGAACCAGATCTCGCAATAGCTATATCTTCCATTTTTGACCACTTATCCTGTAAAGGATCATATTCTTCCATTGTTGCAAGAATTACATTCCTGATATAATCTATTCCGCCAATGGTATAGATTTTGCCATTTATTGCACTCGCCCATAAAAAGCATCTTTGTGTTGGCATATCCATTTTCTTTTTCCATTCATCTTTTATGGGATCGTATTCTTCCACTGTTGAAAACATCAATTTTTTAGTTGTATCGCACCCGCCGATGGCATAAATTTTATCATTTACAGTTGCGGTCGCTAAACTAGATCGTGCTGTTGGCATGTTAGCCTTTTTTGTCCATTTGTCAAGAGTGGGATCATATTCTATCACTGTTGATGTTGGCGGATCCCAGTCACCACCGATAACATAAATTTTGCCATTTGCCTCACTTGCAGAGAACCATGCTCTTGCCTCTGGCATATCAACTTTTTTTGTCCATTTATCAAGAGTCGGATCATATTCTTCTATTGTCGGTAAAACTTCCTTATTTGCACCGCCAACTCCTCCAATAGCATATAATTTTCCGTTTACAACACTTGTATGGACATCATATCTTGGGGTTGGCATATCAGCCTTTTTTATCCATTTATCTGTGGACGGATCATATTGCTCTAATATAGAGAAGATATTATCCCCTTCTTGCTTTCCCCCGATCACATAAATTTTTCCATCAATTGTGTTAGCGCAGAACTGATATCTTGCAGTTGGCATATCTGCTTTTTTTGCCCAAGTCCCTCCTTCACCTTGCGGAGCCATAAAGAAAGCATTTTGCACATCAGGCTGTTTTGCTTCACCTTTGCCTTTCCCAATCTGATTTGAGATAAAAGCTATATTTGCTGTCTTCAATACATCAACAGGTATCTCGCCAATCTTTAACACCCTTGATTCTACAGGAAGCGGAGAACCTCCGATAATGTTGGATAGATTGTTTATGGCTAGATAAGGATTAAGGCTAATAACGGCAATGATCAATCCTGTTGCCAGTGACAGACCCCAAGGTAATCCCCTTGGCTGTGATACTGGTTGAATCTTTATATGCTTGATTGCCTCTACAACACGAAACGTAAAACTTGATCCCAATTTCTGTTGAACAAAATTCTCATTCATCATGGCTAACACTTCCTCCTTTAGTTGTTCTCTGGCTCTACTCAGTCTGTGTCTTATGGCAGTTGGGGATGTGCATAAAACATTCGCTATCTCCACACTATCCATTCCACCGATATAGTAGAGAGTCAATACTTCACGATAAACCTCAGGGAGAGAGTCCAGTGCATCACGAAGCGATTGGCATGTCATATCATTTCGATAAGAATCTATTGACGGTTCATCAAGCGTCTGTTGACTCTGATCCTCAGTAAAATCACGGTCTGGTCGTCTGGATTTTGACAGTAATGAATCTTTGCACTTATTGTAAGCTATTCGATAGAGCCACCCAGCAAAGCTGTCCCATCGCCTTAGCGTACGCAGTTCAAGGTAGGCTTTGATGAATACTTCCTGAGTTACGTCTTGAGCATCGTGGAAGTTGTGTATTTTAGTATGGACAAATGCAAAGATACTGGACTTGTATTTGTCTACAAGTATCCCGAAAGCCTCCGGTTCACCGTTTAGACATTTGCTGATGATATAGCCATCGTCTGTTCGCATTGAACCCATAATCCTATATGTTTATAATCCAATTATTCTATCTCATTATATATGACGATGCAAAAGGCTGAAGTGTGCCTCAATACAAAAAAAATCTTTCATGATACAATATACCACATTAATAACAAAAAAGTCAAAATTATTTCAGTAATGACTCTCTTGTTTTTGCATGTTGCTTATAGTATAATATCTTTGATGTGAAATAATTATTATATTAGACAGAAAAGGACAATCATAATGCTACAAAAAGATTCCATTATCCACGTTTACGTTACAATTGTTTCGATTCTGGTATCATTTTTTTGGATCGGCTATGCCTATATTTTAGGCACAAAATCAGATCAGATGATCCTTCATCCGATTGTACCTATACTGCTGTCAGTGCTTCTAATCAGCTTCAAGAAGTACGAGTCAACAAAATCTGTAATCAACATTGCGCTTATCTTTATCGGAATATGGCTATTCATACGTCTTCAGGGTGTTTTAACGCCATTCATCATTGCATTTGCACTTGCCTATATAGTAAGCGTAGTATTTACTGGCTTGCAAAACATACCCTTACCAAAAGGAAAACGATTGCATCTACAAAAATGGTCGGCAGTAATCGTGCTTTTAGTACTGATATTTGGCATAGTCTTGTTCTTTGCCTATGGCATTGTTCCTCAACTTAACCAGCAAGTAAGTGATATGCAGGATGGTATGAATAGTGTCTTTGAACAGATAAAAGACTATACTGTAAAGATGAATGATAATATTAATAATGGAGAATATCCATTCAAGGACCGTTTACCTGAATCATGGCAGAAGCCCGTTGGCGAATATTTTGATAATACTGTGGTTAGTATACAGGAAAAAGTTCCCTCTATTGCAGAATCTATAAGTCAAATTATTGGTGGTATACTGGAACGAATATCTGCAAGCATTATCGGTACATTTAGTAAAGTATCCAGTGTTTTCTTCATTATCATAATATTTATTTATGCCATACAATCACTTAAATCACATATAAAAAGTATGGTAAACATATTTCCTGAAGATCAGCGTGATCGGATAACTCGATACCTGCGGACAATAGATTACGATATGAGAGCTTTCCTAAAGGGTCAATTGTCTGTCATATTAATCATAAGTTTGCTTTCAATCATCGGTTTCAGCATAATACGATTACCGTTTGCGCTATTGGTAGGCTTGCTTGCGGGTTTATTTAATGCAATACCAACTGTTGGAGTTATATTGACGGGTGTGATAGCTTTGCTTGCGACTTTATCTGGGTTTGCCGCTGGTGATTACAGTTTAGGGGGATTTTTTATTCATGCTTTACTTGCTATCGGGGTTATTTTTGGCGTACAGACCCTTGATAGTGCATTTATATCTACCAGAATTATGAGTAAGGTTGTTGATATGCACCCGCTTGTAGTTATGTTCGCTGTATTGCTTTGTGCCTCTATCGCTGGAATATGGGGTGCGCTGCTTACAATCCCCGGATTAGTCATAATCAAAGGCGTCATTAAAGTGCGCAAAGAGATAAATGCGGAACGGTAGTATTGGCAATGTCATTGACAAATCAAAAAAAATTATGGAATAATAAGTTTGTCTATCTTGTTATTAATGGCAAAGTAATTCACAGTTTATTTTATTACAGTAATCGTTAAAAAATGCCATTTTGACATAGTATTTCAACGTTTTTCACAACCCCCTGACCCCCTTTTTTAAGGGGGAATGTTGATGCCGACTCAATTTATTCCCCCTTAAAAAAGGGGGTCAGGGGGTTGTTTTTAGAACGTTTATGTATTTTTTTAGCGATTACATTACACTAAAAATATTTGGAGGTAAATATATGCCATTATACGAATACAAATGCAAAAAATGCGATACCAAATTTGAGACATTGGTTAGTGCAAGTAAAGCCAATGATCCGATAACGTGTCCTGAATGTGGCTCTACTGAAACTGGCAAACTTTTATCGTCATTCTGCACTTCTTCTGGCAGTCGTGCTACAAGTAAAAGCTCATGCAGTAACAAAGGCTGAAGCATGAGAAGATAAAAAGGGCAGTTTGCCCTTAAACCACCCTCTTTCCTAGTAATTTCTTCTGGTGTGGAATAATATTGAAACTAAAAAAAGTTTAGTTTCGTGATAATTTCCACTTGACAAACAAATTAAGTTGTGGTAACATTAAGTTAAAATTAAGTATGCGTAGGAAATAGGTTTCCTACTACCGATAAAACATAAGTTTTAAGTTAGACTTAAATTAGTGAACAGTGATAAGTAACGAGAAAATATTTATGAAGGTAGGTTCGATAGTCATGAAAAGAGTAGTAGCTAAAGAGGAAGTTTGTATTGGTTGCCACCTTTGTGAAGTGTGGTGCAAGGTACAACACTCAACATCAAAAGACGTCTTAAAAGCATTCAAAAAAGAAACTCCCATGGCTCGTGTCCACGTAGAAGAAAAAGGTCCGCAGTCCTTCGCTGTGCAGTGTCGCCACTGTGAAGAACCTGATTGCGTGTATTCTTGCATAACAGGAGCCATGTATATTGACGAGGAAACGGGACAGGTTATGCACGATCCTGAAAAATGCGTCGGTTGCTGGACGTGTATAATGGTTTGCCATCGTGGAGCAATCCTTCGAGATGAGAGAGTAAGACGCATCGCATCAAAATGTGATCTCTGCCCCGGTCTCGATATTCCCGCTTGCGTAGCACATTGTCCAAACGAGGCACTGTACCTTGAAGAGGAGAAAATGGAAGAATGAACCGTTATAAATATCTAATTATCGGAAATTCAGCCGGCGGTATTGGTGCTGTGGAAGCTATAAGAAAAGTAGATACTGAAGGTACTATTGCAATTATTTCTGACGAAGAATATCATACTTACTCAAGACCGCTGATCTCTTATTTCCTTGCTGGTGAGATCGCTTATGACAAAATGTTTTACAGACGCTCTGATTTTTACGAGAAGAGGAATGTAGATACGATCCTCAACAAAAAGGTTGTAAAGATTGATTTTGATAAAAATGCTGTCATTATGGATGATGATTCTCTAATTGGCTATGAAAAGCTTCTTCTGGCAACAGGCGGAGAACCTTTCGTTCCCAAAATAGCAGGAATGGAAACTTACGAATACTCTACTTTTACCACATTGAAAGATGCTCTAAAAATTAAGGATAAGGTAGAGAAAGAAAGCGTAAAGAGCGTCGCTATCCTCGGTGGTGGCTTGATAGGTCTAAAAGCGGCAGAAGGTCTTGTCGGCATGGGATTAAACGTGACTGTCGTTGAGCTTGCCAATAGGATACTCAGTCCAGTTCTGGATGAACAATCCGCTGGATTAATTCAAAAGGTGCTTGAACAGAAAGGCTTAAATGTTCTGCCTAACCATACTATATCTGAGATTGTTGGAGAGAATGGTAAGGTTACTGGCGTAAAGCTCGATAAAGGTGAAAGAATCGAATGTGAAATGGTTATCGTAGCCATAGGTGTTCGTCCTAGAATTGAGCTTGCTAAGGATACTCCTATAAAACTCAATCGTGGCGTCATAGTAGATAAAAACATGAGAACAACTGTGCCAAACATCTACTCTTGCGGTGATTGCGCTGAGGTATACGATTTTATCCTCGATAACTATCGTCTGACTCCTCTTTGGCCAACTGCCCACGTTGGTGGACGCATCGCTGGTTTTAACATGGCTGGTATAGATAAAGAATACGTTTGGGGAACTGGTATGAACTCGGTGGACTTCTTTGGATTCCCGGTCATCTCTGCTGGATTTATCTATCCACCAGAGGGGCAGGATATGGAAGTTCTGATAAAGAGTGATCCTGATAAGATGATATACAAAAAATTCATCATAAAAGACAATCGTATCGTTGGAATGATATTTATCAATGAAGTTGACCGTGCAGGCGTAATTCTTGGATTAATGCGCGATAAGGCAGATATTACGCCATTCAAAAGCGAGATTCTGCTTGAGGATTTCGGTCCAATATATCTCCCTAAGTCACTAAGGCAGGAGCCAAACGCAAAGGAGGCAAGAGCATGAAGAATCTGAGTCAGTATTTCAATCCTTTTAATGATGACAAGGTTATAGCGAATTGCGGGCTTTTCGGAATGATGAGCCTTGAAGGCAATACCTGTTCAGGAAAAGATATAATCAAAGCTATTGCCAACATGCGCGTGCGCGGTAACGGACTCGGTGGTGGATTTGCCGCTTATGGAATTTATCCTGATTATGCAGACTTTTACGCTATGCACATTATGTTCCAGAACCGTCCTGCAAAAGAACAAACAGAATTATTTCTCGAAGACTCGTTTATCATAGTGGAAAAAGAAGAAATTCCAAGTCGCTACTCTCACGGTGTATCTGATCCGCCGATGGTATGGCGCTATTTCGTTGAACCTCTCAAAAACGTTTCACCTGAATATGCCGATGACTACGTGGTCGAGAAGGTTATGAATATAAATGCAAAAATTGATAATTCATTCGTTTTCTCTAGTGGTAAGAATATGGGTGTATTCAAAGGCGTCGGGCATCCGGAGGATATTGGTAATTTTTTCTGTCTGGAGGATTACGAAGCTTATATATGGGTATCACATTCAAGGTTCCCAACAAACACTCAAGCTTGGTGGGGTGGAGCGCATCCTTTCAGCATCCTTGACTGGACTGTTGTTCATAACGGTGAAATATCCTCTTATGGAACGAACAGAAACTTCCTCGAAATGAAAGGATACTTTTGCACCATGCACACTGATACAGAAGTCATGGCTTATGCTGTGGACTTGCTCATCAGAAAACATGGGCTTCCGATAGATATTGTGGCAAAGATCATGGCGTCTCCATTATGGACTGATATAGACCAAATGCCAGAAGATGAACGCATGCTTGATACAATATTAAGGCAGGTTTACAGTCCGTTGCTGATAAACGGTCCTTTCACGATTATTATTGCACATCAGGGAGAAATGATCGGTCTGGGGGATAGGGTTAGACTAAGACCTTTGGTTGCGGGTATCAAAGGTGATATGTTTTATCTTTCTTCTGAAGAAGCTCCCATGAGACTGATAAGTCCAGACCTTGATTTAACGTGGATACCAAAGGGTGGCGAACCCATTATTGGAAGATTAGACACTAAAGAAGTTATTTATAAGAATGAACCCGTTATAACGGGGGTGGAAAATAATGTTATCAACTCTGTTGCCTGAATTTAAAGTAGAACGTGACGATAAAAGGTGTATAAGGTGTAAAGTCTGTGTCCGTCAATGTGGATTTGAGACACACCAATTTGATGAAGAAGATGATGAAATACTTTCATCAGAAGAAAAGTGCGTTGGTTGTCAGCGCTGCGCAGTTATGTGTCCAACCAATGCCTTAACTATAAAACCGCATGATTGGGGATACCGTCCCAATGCCAACTGGAGTAAAGATAATTTCCGTGACCTTGCCAGACAGGCAGAATCCGGTGGTGTTGTGTTAACGGGATCGGGTAATGATAAACCTTATCGTATTTATTGGGATCATATTGTCCTGAATGCATCTCAGGTCACAAACCCATCCATAGACCCTTTGCGTGAACCTATGGAACTAAGAACTTATCTGGGACGTAAACCAGATAAGCTTGAATTTGATCCAAAAACCAGAACTATAAAGACAGAAATGCCTCCACAGGTAATGATTGATATGCCTATAATATTCTCTGCATTGTCTTATGGTGCTATCAGTTACAATGCGTGGAAGTCTCTTTTATTAGCCGCAAAAGAAGCTGGAACACTTTGCAATACAGGTGAAGGTGGTTGGCCAATTGAACTGCGTGAACTTAGCAATAGAGTTATCGCACAATGCGCTTCAGGGAGATTCGGTGTTGATCTTGACTATCTGAATGCGGCGGCTTATGTGGAAATAAAGATAGGTCAGGGTGCAAAGCCCGGCATCGGTGGTCATCTTCCCGGTGAGAAAGTCAGCAGTGACGTATCACTGACACGTATGATTCCCGAAGGTACTGATGCTCTTTCTCCTGCGCCTCAGCATGACATTTACTCAATCGAAGACCTATCAATGTTGATTTACGCATTGAAAGAGGCTACTCATTATGAGAAACCTATCAGCGTTAAAATCGCCGCAGTCCATAATGCCGCCGCAATCGCTTCGGGAATGGTTAGGGCTGGCGCTGATATAATAGCCATTGACGGAATTAGAGGCGGAACTGGCGCTGCACCGAAGATAGTACGTGATAACGTAGGCATTCCTATTGAACTAGCTTTGGCTTCCGTTGACCGAAGACTAAGGGATGAAGGTATTAGAAATCAGGCTTCAATAATTGTGGCTGGTGGTTTCAGGAACAGTGGTGACATAATAAAAGCTATTGCACTTGGCGCAGATGCTGTCTATATCGGAACTGCGGCACTTGTCGCAATGGGTTGTACTTTATGTCAGAAATGTTATACAGGTATTTGCAACTGGGGAATATGCACTCAAGACCCATATTTATCTAAACGTCTTAATCCAGAGATAACCACTAGAAGACTTGTGAATATGGTAAGAGGATGGAGCCTTGAGATAAAAGAAATGCTTGGTGGAATGGGTATCAATGCAATTGAAAGCCTGCGTGGAAACAGGCATCATCTCCGAGGCGTAGGGCTGGAACAATGGGAAATGGATGTCCTCGGTATAAGAGGAGCAGGGATGTAAAATGGAACGACTAACAATAAGCGATAATGGTTCTGTTGAGATCAATGCTGACGGGTTGTTTTACAAAGACATGAATAAGCTGATGCGTGATACTATCATTGCCCATGACTTAAATGATGCAAAGCTAACAAATGTATATGGGCAGAGATATATCGGCACTAACATGGACCGTTCTATAAAAATTCAAGTTTTTGGCACGCCCGGAAATGACCTTGGAGCATTCATGAACGGATCAACAGTTGAGGTTTTTGGTAATGCTCAAGATGGTTGTGGAAACACCATGAATGCTGGCGAGATCATTATTCACGGCAGCGCTGGTGATATACTCGGTATCTCTGCAAGAGGTGGTGAGATATACGTTAAAGGCAACGTAGGCTATCGTGTTGGCATACACATGAAGGAATACAAAGACAAAAGACCTGTCCTTGTTATCGGTGGTACTGCTCAAGACTTTCTCGGTGAGTATATGGCTGGTGGAATACTGATACTGCTTGGACTCGGTCTAAAAGAAGGCGAAAAACACGAGGCTATGTTTATCGGCACTGGTATGCACGGTGGTACTATGTATTTAAGCGGGGATTTTGATAAAAAACAATTAGGCAAGGAAGTCGGTCAAGTTGAGATGAATGACGATGATAAGCAGACATTAGAAAAATACGTCAGTAAGTTCGCCAATTATTTTGGTTATACTGCTGACGAGTTATTAAGCAGACCATTCACCAAAATCGTTCCAACATCCCTCAGACCCTACGGAAAGCTATATGCTTATTGAATTGATAAAGAAAGGATATGAAAATGGCTGTGGATGTTCTCTATAGTGTGTTAGGAAAAATTAATGCGTCTGAAATGCGTTGGATCCATCCTCATGAACACTTGCTGATCAGCATGACAGAATACAACGGAGAGTCAATTGCCAAATACCCGGGCAATACGGAGTATGCACGCCGTCAGATAACCGAAATGTTAAAAGAACTTCAACAATATGGAGTAAACGGACTGATCGATCCAACTCCGATGGGTATTGGTCGTGATGAAGCTTATGTGGAGTTTGCTAAATCCGTATCTAGTGCTTCTGGCGTACATATTTTCTTAGCTACCGGACTCTACGTGCCATCTAATTGGCCTCAGTGGGCTAAGGAATGGACGGCAGATCAGATCGGTGATCTATTTACCAAAGAACTTGAATATGGCATTGGTGACACCGGTGTACGCCCTTGTTTCATAAAGGCGGCTGTTGGTGGGGAGTTTGCGGCAAATGAAGAAAAGATGCTTACTGCCTGCGCAATAGCTCAAAGACGCACCGGTTCTGCCATTCACATTCACGCCACTGGTTGCCGACGCAATATTGTGGATTTGCTCATAGCACTAGGAGTAGAACCTGCACGTATCTATCTTGCGCATGTAGATATGAATACCTCTGAAGAAGAATTTCTCTGGCTTGCTGAACGTAAAATACGGTTCGTTACAACAAACTGGGATTTTCCATACCACATGGATCAAGCAGAGGCACGCCGATTATTAAATGTGTTGATCGAAAAAGGTTATCTTAATCAGATTCTAATTAGTATTGATTTTGCTTTGGCAATCGAAAGTCGTTGGTCTGTAGGCATCTGGACTTGGGATAATCCCGACCGTACCTCTTATGCGTACTTACATACTGGCGTAATTCCCAAGCTACGATCTGCGGGATTTACGGATGCACAGATAGAGAAGATTATGCACGATAATCCGCTTGAAATGCTTCGTTGGAAGTAGTGCTTGAACAGATTAGTTTTTTGTCTTATTAAAATATAATCATAGATTGGGTCGAAGCAATGAGACCAAACTTTGATAATATTATGTTGGGTTTCGTTCCTCAACTCAACCTACCAATATTAATGTTTTATTTGCTTTGATGAAAAAGTCGAAGCATTAGCTGGAGTCGAAGCATTGGCTGGAACAGACACAACCTGTTTTTTCATAGCTGATGGTGAATTAATAGGAATAAAGTAATCTTGAGAATATAAATAATCCTCGCCAGTTTCATCTATGATTCGTATAAGTTGATGCTTAATGGCTTTTGCATCAAATATTGTCTTGTAAGTTTTCATTATTTTTAATGATTCTGGATAGTCATCGTTTTTAATGCAGATTACAAATTCAGATTTGGAAATGGCTATTTCATAATCTTTAGTATTCTTTTCGAGATCAGATAATTGGGAACCAGTAATTATGTTTGGTTTTAGTTTCATTTAATCTATTCCTTTCAAATATGAGATGTCAAATCTAAACAAATAGCTAGAATTATATGAAATTCTTTGATATGAATTAATCTAATATGGTTTTTATTTTGATTTTCTTTTTACCAATGCTGTGGGCTTCATACCAATGTATTTCAGCATTGCATATATTACCATTAGAAAGGCGAACCATTGCAATACCCTTGAGTTTTCTCCAATGTCCATCACCATAGGTTTCTCGCAATAAGTTAATTTCACGAATGGCATTACCGATCGCTATTGTTTCTATATTACTGATTTTGCCTACTACATCAAAACCCATGATTTAATGGATGTCACAAAACTATGTATTTCTATGTTAAATGCAGAATTATTATAATTAAATTCTAGCACAATAATACGAAAAAAATCAAGGTCAATAAAATGAATACCATAAGAGTAGCACTAGCCCAAATCAATCCCACTGTCGGTGATTTCAATGGAAACGTTGAAAAGATCGTCAACGTAATATCACAAGCAAAAGAATCCTGCGCCGATGTCGTGACGTTCCCGGAGCTTGCTGTCTGTGGTTATCCACCTGAAGACCTTTTATTAAGACACAAGTTCCTTCAAGACAATCGAGATGCGCTTGAAAAAATCGCTAAACAAACGGAAGGTATCGCTGTAATAATTGGCTTCGCTGATTGTATTGACGGCAAAGTCTATAACGCCGCCGCATTGATTAACAATAATCATATAGTCAGTATATATCACAAAATTGAGTTGCCGAATTACGGAGTATTTGACGAAAAACGTTACTTTATACCAGGGAATGGATACTTGATTTTTGAAATAAAAGGTATTCCAATATCCGTGAATATCTGTGAGGACATCTGGATCAAAGGTTCAGTAGTAGAGGATCACGTTAGAAATAACAACGTTAAAGTCGTTCTGAATATCTCATCATCTCCATTTCATGCAGGAAAGCTTGCTCAACGACGAGATATTATCACAGACTTTGCAAGACGAACTAATGCTTACGTCTGTTACAACAATCTAGTAGGTGGTCAAGATGAGCTTGTCTTTGACGGTGGGAGTCTTATAATAACCCCGAATGGTGAACTTATCGCAAGGGCGAAAAGGTTTGTGGAAGAAGTATTAATTGCAGATATTGAGATCAACAACTCAGATAAGGTTGACATTACACCCAATAATGATAATTACCCATCTAAAATCTCTGGTGTAATAACACCTGAGCTTGATAGGGTAGAGGAAGTATACTCTGCATTGGTTATAGGAACAAAAGATTATATGCGTAAGAACGGTTTTAAGAAGGTTGTGTTGGGATTAAGCGGAGGTATTGACTCCTCACTTACAGCCGCTATTGCTGTTGATGCTCTGGGAAAAGAGAATGTAGTCGGAGTAACAATGCCATCGCAATATACGTCTAATGAGACACGATCCGATGCCGAAATACTAGCAGATAATCTTGATATTCAGTTTATGACTATTCCCATTCATCCAATATTTATCGCTTATGCAGAAGCACTCAAAGTACCTTTAGGTGATAGCGCATCGGGTATCGAGATGGAGAACCTTCAGGCGAGGATCAGAGGTAACATTCTGATGGCACTATCAAATAAATTCGGATGGCTTGTTTTCACTACTGGAAATAAAAGCGAGACAGCAGTTGGATATTGCACCCTATACGGAGATATGGCTGGTGGTTTCGCTGTGATCAAGGACGTTCCTAAAACACTTGTATATGAATTATCTGAATACGTAAATAAAAAAGCACAAAAAGAGATTATCCCACAAAGTGTTATTGATCGCCCTCCAACTGCGGAACTTCGACCGAATCAAAAGGATGAGGATTCTTTACCACCTTATGCCATACTAGACCCGATTCTACGAGCTTATGTTGAAGATGATAAGTCATTAAGTGAGATTGTTGCGTATGGTTTCAATATTGATACTGTCAGAGATGTAATACGTATGGTAGACCGAAGTGAATATAAACGCCGACAAGCACCGCCCGGTGTTAAGATTACACCAAAGGCTTTCGGCAGGGATAGACGATTACCAATATCTAATCGCTACCGATCAACGAGTTAGTTAATACGAGTTTTCAGTTAGTATTTTCGAGGTGAGAGACTATGAATGGGTTACAATTACAAGGATCCACTGGTATAGAGTATTTAGATCATCTTTTGGGTGGACTGAAAATCGGTGATAATGTAGTATGGGAAGCGGATGCAGGAGCTTATATTGACCTGTTTGTTGAAAAGTTTTCGCAACATTCTCTTTCTGATGCGCATAATCTGGTTTATGTTAGCTTCAATAAATCACCTGCAACCATAATAAAAAAGCTATCCAAACTCCCCAATCATCATAAGATAACTCTTCTTGATGCTTTCACTTCAGGCAAAGGAGATAATGATCCAACGTTTGCCAGATTCTATGAAGTAAGAGAACAATCCCATGCCATCAATGTCATTAGGGTTGATAATCCTGCTGATGTTTCGCATTTCACAAAAATCCTGAACGAAATAGAGGAAAAGAACGGTGAAGGTGCAATGTATATTTTTGACAGCATAACAGGAATGCAGGATTTATGGGGTGACGAGGTTAAGACCTACAAATTCTTCACTTATGCCTGTCCCCGATTGTATGATCTAAACACAGTTGCGTATTGGATACTGCAAAACGGAGCGCATTCATTTAACTTCAAAGCCAATCTCGAACACGTTACACAGGTATCAATCGAAGTATCCCACGTTGGTGCACAGTTATTTCTTAGAGTGACGAAAGCTGAAGGCAGATACTCAAGCGATATGCTCAAACCGCAACGATTTGAAGTTTGGGGTGAGGAAGTACTCTTTCAGGAAGCTGGAGAAAAGGACATGATGGACCTTGGGGGAAAAGTCAAATTTCTTCGCTTAAAAAGAAGATTGACACAAAATGAACTTGCGCAGAAGATCAGTGCAACAGCAAGTTACATATCCCAATTAGAAAGAAATCTCATAAGCCCATCAATTGATTCTCTAATCCTTCTGAGTAATGAATTACAGGTGGAACCCGGATATTTCTTTGCTATTGACAGAAGCGATTCTGATAATGGCATATCCCGAAAAAGTCAACAACGACCCATCACACTGGCAAATATCGAATGGGAAGCGGTTAAATGCTATCTTCTCTCAAAAATAGGCGTCAACCGTAGGATACAACCGATGCTCATAACCATTGATCCAGCAAGTTCCTTCAATGGTCATTTCATTCATCACAAGGGTGACGAATTCGTTTACATCCTGAAAGGCGAGCTTGAGCTAGATATTGAGGACAAAAACTATCTTCTAAGAGAAGGTGACTCCATATATCTCGATTCCATCATGCCTTCATCATGGCGCAACGACAGCGAGATACCCGTACAAGCGATATGGATATTAAGTCCGCCGGGAGTATAATAATTTGTGGTGAAATTCCTGATTCAATTCTTAACCTTTAGTCTTCAAATCACCCCACGTTGTTGATAGTTTGTTGGCGGAATCAACAGATGCTAGTATGATTACGAGTTTTTCAGTTAGTTAATGAATAGTCATAATTCATTAAAAACCACGGAGACATTGAGGCACGGAGAAAACTTAGAAATTATAAAGGATGAGTGATGAAGGATGAAACTGATCCCCCGACTCAGCGGAGCTGAGAATGGTAATACTCGTTTCTTCTTTTTCATCCTTCCGCCTTCATCTTTTTTCTCTGTGCCTCTGTGCCTCTGTGTCTCTGTGTCTCCGTGGTTATTTTCTTTTTGTTTCTATAAGTGAAAAACTCGTAGTGTTAATATTAACATAAAATCAAGCAAGGCTTACAACAGGTGGATTTATGAAATCGTGATACTTTTCACCGACGTGACCATCAGTCGCATCTCCTGCATGGACATATACACGATAGCGAAGCACCAGCTTTTCACCCGCTTTGAGTGTCCAACTGCCGTCTTTGCTCATATCTTCTTCAAAAGTACCTCTGCCGAAGATATTAGCTGTCATAAGACCATAGTTCCTGACGTGCCAATATGTCGGATACCTGAAGTTTTTTGGATAATCAAATACAGCTATACCAACCTTGTTACCATCAATCCAACCGGAATAATCGCACCATTGAGCCATCTTGCCCCATGTCTCATTTTCGTTTATCCCACCGATAGCGTTTTCTATTTTCCCCGTACCGGGAGGACTTACAGTCAGAGTTGGGTATACTCGAACCGATACGAGTCCAGCTTCTTTTGTATCACCAAAGAAAACGTCGCCATCTGATGCAAAGAATGTCACTGTCATATCAATGATACGCTGTGAGCGGGATAAGTTGTAAAACTTCATATCCCTGCTCTCTTCGACTATTTTTTTCGTACCATCACGAGTAATCCATTCATTTGTAGCAAATATTTCGCTGAAAACTGTGCCTTCGATTATCTTATTAAACTGCTTATGTTGCTGACGACCTGCTTTGTCGTCCTCACTCCAAAAATCGGCGTGATTTACTTCACCATAAGACACCCAGAGGGAACGATGATGTAAATGATCGTGATTATGACCTTCAGGTGATTCATCTCCCCTTGTTACAGTATGCCCAAAAGGACCAATTACAGGACTAAGAAAAGGTTTAAGCAAGTTTTTATCGTAATGATATGACGTAAAATGTTCATCATGTATAAAAACGTCAATAATCTTGCCTTCAGTATGTTTCAGCTTAACAACAGGCGCATCACTGGATTCTGGTGACAGAGTATATTTCCTTTGCGAACCTGCCTTCATACTATCAATTATCCAAGAGATAGTAGCTGATTTCCCATCCTCGCTTAACACACACTGAGCAGGAAATTTAGATTTAGATTCGCCTGATGTTATTGTGCAGGATTGAGATTCCCATTTTTCGCCTGATTTGTCGGTATTTATGGTGAATGATACAGGGCACATCTCTCTGTCGTGTTCACCTGCTTTGACCAAAAATTCAACTGACATAATTCATCTCCTTCGGTTTTTATTGTAAAAGTTGTTCAATTCCGCTAACTCGTTGCTGATCCCTCTTATGCTTTTCAACAACCAGCTTTGTCATTTCAACGGCGGTATTATAAAACTTATCCCAACCAGAAGCACGTTTTAGACCTTCTACCCATTCTACAGGCGCAGAATCAATGCCATTTAAGGCTCCGCATAATTGACCATTCAGACTACCAAGAGTATCCGCATCACGTCCTGTATTTGCTCCGCCGACTACAGCCAAACGAGTGTCTCCACGAGAGGCTTTGAAAATACCAAAAGTTAATGCAAAAACCTCTTGAGGATCAATTGCGGCATATTGCAGACATTTTTCATAAAGCCCTTCCCTTGCAGAGAATACATCATCATACTTGCTGGCAACTTCTACAGCCTGAATCAAGGTATCTTTGAGATTATTCGGTTTTCGATCATCAAATGTAACAATAGGTTTTGATGGGGCAACTCGAATAGCTACTTCAATAACACTGTCACAGGTCGCTCCCGGACGGAAGGCTTCTGCAATAGCGGCGGCAATAACACCGGGTATGAACATATCAAGGTCTCTTTGCACTATTGCGGCAAGATTAACGCCTTCGGCATAAGCCTGATCAGGGTCCCCTGCATGGAATATTCCCACAGGATTGATCGCCATCAGACCAGAACCGGTAACGATATTAAGCACTCCGCTTAAACGAGGTGAATACCCCATTTTTAATAGCTCATAAGTGTTTCTTAAACAAAAGAAAAACTTGAGTGGATTCATCTCTTTTAGCCAATATTCAGCATAATCTTCAACAAGAAGCGGTCGTCCATTTTTAATATAGCAATGGCAGAGAATTTGCCCAAGAGCAGTATCATCAGTTCCAACATCAAAACCAGTATCTCCACCACCTAAACCAGCCCATGGGTCATCAAGACATCCGTATTTCTCTATGATATTCTTATAGTGCCAGCCTTCTACGGGACGACCTAAATTATCCCCGATTGCACCAATCGCAAGACAACCCAACACCTTCTTGAATAAACCAGTATTTTCAATGTTGCTATCCATGCCAGCAGAATTCATTATCTTTCTCCTTGTGTAATAATTAGTAGTCAACCAGATTAATTTTAATATTTATCCGTGTGCTATTTCCTTTTTCAAAGTATTATAAGAACGAAAAAATCATTTGTCAATGGGAAATTCCTTGACTCTTCCAGTCACTTCATTTCTTTGTGACTTTGTGTTTAGATTTCCGCGAACGGGAAGTTTATGCTTGGTGAGAAAGGATTTGTTTTGCATCTATATTAATGATGTGATACAATACCCTTAAAAATAATATCTATTTAACGATTACCAAAAGGAGTACTCATGATGCAGGAAAAAGATATTACGATCTTGAGAGAGTTAGCAAAACGAGTTGCCGAAATCGCTGATCTTCCAATTATGAAGGAGCGAAAAGAGATATGGAAAAGGCATCATGCGCTTGAACGTGTAAAAACCATGCTGTTAGTTTTTCCAGAAAACTCATGGCACGAATTAATGCCCTCTTCAGTTATGCAGTGTGAGGATCCGTTTGCTCGTGGGATCGAATGGAATCTACGAACAAGACTATATTATTTTGATAAAATTCATGATGACACTGTTATCGAAAAGACGTACATAGTAACCAAATCAATATGGAATAATGGCTGGGGGCTGGAATCGAGATTTGTACCAAGTAGTCAGAATTCTGGTGCAGGAAAATATTATCCTGTGATAGAATCCGCAGATGATTTGAAAAAACTCAAGTTCCCGGAAGTCTTTTATGATGAGAATAATTCCATACAGCGTTTTGAGCAGACTCAAGAGATTATTGGTGATATATTAGACGTTCAATTAAAAGGTATTCGGACAGTCTCATTCCATCTCATGAACCTTTACGCTAGACTAAGAGGATTGGATCGGGTCATGATTGACATGCACGAAGAACCACTGATGCTTCATGAGGCAATGTCGTTTATTGAAGAAGGGCATCAACGTATAATTGATCAATATATTAAACTTAATCTGTTGAGTCTTAATGATGACGATACTTGGATATATCCCGGTGGTAATGGTTACTCTTATGAGTTACCTCAAAAAGACTACGACCCTAAACATATACAACCCTGCAATATGTGGGCATCAGCAGAAGCTCAAGAATTAACTCTAGTCTCGCCAGAAATGCACTGGGAATTTGCGTTACAATACGAGAAAAGATTGCTGGAAAGATTTGGATTGACTGTTTATGGTTGCTGTGAGGATTTAACAAGAAAACTGGATTACGTCTTTAGAATATCCAATCTCCGTCAGGTGAATATATCACCATTTGCAGATGTTGACCGCTGTGCAGAAAACTTTCCAAAGAATTACATTTTCTCATGGAAAGCGCATCCATCACAGCTTGTTGGTGATTTCAATACTGATAAAATACGAGAGAATATAAATCATGCTCTTGAAGCGACAAAAGGATTGGTCTTTGAGATCGTTATGAAGGATACACATACCTGTGAGAACCATCCTGAACGTTTCACAATATGGACAGATATTGCTCGTAACCTTATAGAAAAATATTAACAATAGTGAACGGAATAATCACTCATTACACATCACTTTAATAATGGTGCTTCTAATGCCAACAGTAGCTTTTGTAACTCTTGGATGTAAAGTCAATCAATACGACACTCAGATGATGCGTGAAGTGTTAAAGAATTCGGGCTACGATCTGGTAAATCCTGACGAAATAGCCGATGTATATGTTATAAATACCTGTACTGTAACAAGTGTGAGCGACAGGAAATCCCGTCAGATGATCAGAAGACTGAATTCTCTTAACCCAGATGCCGTTCTGGTTGTTACCGGTTGTTATGCGGAACGGAGTCCGGATGAAATTAAGAATATCCAGAATGTGAATCTAGTCTTATCAAACAAAGATAAACCATTTATTGATAAATTCCTGAATGGTATCGTAAATGAAGTCCAAAACGAGACAGATTTCTATCCCTGCATTACAACCTTCGATGATCAAACTCGTGCATTGATCAAGATTGAAGAAGGCTGTGATTCTATGTGTACGTATTGTATAGTGCCTTATGTTCGTGGGCGCACTATACACAGCCGACCAATAGACAGTATTCAGCAAGAGGTGAAGATTCTCGCAAAAAATGGTTATAAAGAAGTAGTCCTTACTGGTATTCATCTTGGTGCGTATGGAAAGGATTTTTCTGATGGTATCGGGCTTCCCGAAGTCCTTAAAGCCATACATATTTTTGACGGAATAGAGCGGATAAGGTTGAGTTCAATAGAGCCTATGGACGTATCTGATGAGCTTATAGATAAGATAAGTCATCTGCCAAAATGCGCTCATCATTTACATATTTCCCTTCAAAGTGGAAGTGATAAAATACTCCGCCTGATGAGAAGAGGATACACATCCTTAGAATTTGAAAGCTTAATCAACAGGATAAGGTCATCAATACCTGATGTTGGTATATCAACAGACGTAATGGTGGGTTTTCCGGGCGAGACAGATCAAGATTTTGCAGAAACTTGCGATCTCATATCCAGAGTAAGATTCAGCAGATTGCATGTATTTCGATATTCACCTCGTGAAGGAACACCTGCGGTAAAGTTTTCTGACCGTGTGCCTGACAGAATTTCATCTAAACGGAGTAATGAGATCATAGCTCTCGGAGATCGTTTACAACATGAGTTCTATTCAAGTATGTTGGGGCAATATGCAGATGTCCTTATAGAGAACAAAAGGGATGGTAAAGACAACTTATTGGCAGGATTTACCAGTAACTATGCCCGTGTTCTCGTTGTTGACGCAACAGACGATCTTATAAATAGCATTGTATATATGAAATTGATCAAGCTGGAAAATGATCACTTAATAGGAATCATAAATTCAAAAATATGAAAATGAAATTGTTTTTTTCTATAATTTTTCTGTTAACTGCATTATCAGCTTATGGCGCTTTTGAGGTTTTTGATCCTGATGCACGATCACTGGGTATGGGATCGGCACTTGTGTCGGTAGCTGATGATGCAAATGCAATCTTCTGGAATACAGCAGGGATAACACACATAGATCAAAAAGAACTGGCTATGTCCTATATGGAATTATACGATCTGGTGAGCTATAGTTCTCTGAGCTATGTCCAGCGTATGAAAGGTTCATCATTTGGACTTGGAGTTATGAGTTCCAGTGATACGGATGGGATATATCACGAGATGGAACTAATACTGTGTTATGCTAAGGAAGCGATCAATAACTTGAACTTAGGCGCAAATATTAAATATCTCTCATCTGAAGCCTATACTGGTGATGTCAAACTTGGTAATGGTAAAGGTATATCTTTTGATCTTGGAGGTCAATATCATTTACTTGATGATGACGTATCTCTTGGCATAAGGCTACAGAATCTACTTGGCTACGTCTCCTATAATCGAAAGGCTGTGATGGGCATAGCAAGCAAGAAATACTCACAATCACCAGATTTATCGTATGGATTAGGGGCAAGCGTTGATGTGAAAAGGTTTTTGCCAGCATTGAAAGATGTAATTGTAGCGACTGAACTTGCTGATGGAGATTTTCACACGGGTATAGAATATACATTCCATAACATTATATCAATCCGTTCTGGTCTCAGGTTCGGGAACGCTTTGACTAGAGCAATAACCGCAGGATTTGGTATCAAAGCATCTGCCCTGAAGTTAGACTATGCCTATGTCAGCAGTTCAGTCGGGGCGCAGACGTCACAGTTTTCAGTCTCAGTCAGTTGGTGAATAATAAAAAAATGGCACAGCGTACTGTGCCATTTTGACTATATTTATTAATTTTGGCTTTTAATACTGCCCCATGAATAAGTTAGTTTGCCGACTGATTTGACAGCGGATGTCTTGGCTGCGCTGTATAGTGTCAGCGTACAACCACTATTCGCTGTATTCCATGTTGGCGTCTGGAAGGCAACTGCGACAAATTCTTTGGATGCTTTAAAGCTCTGACCTATTGAGACCTTTGCATCTTGCAGACCAAATGGATTCCAATCATCACCAATGGCTCCTTGCGGTGCAATAACGACTAACTCAACAGCAGAGTCACCTTTCGGAGTATACTGCATTCTCAAATCTCCGTCTATTGATTGACCATCTTGATACGCGGTTCCGTCTGCATACTTATCAATCTTTGCACCCCAGCATCCAATATTAGAGCCTGTTAGGTCTGTCATCTCAAGATAATACTCGCCGACAGGCTGAGAACTGAAATCCAAAGTCGTCCATGAGTTGTCAGCTACATTAGCAAAAGTTTTGCTGGCAAGTTTTACATCACTGGGTGGTGAACCAGCAAATGATGCAAAAGTTAAAAAGCAGATCAGCAACACTGAAAGTAAAGATACTCTTAAAATCATTTTATTCATTGTAGCCTCCTTATTTTGTAAACATCATTGGCTCTACAGTTAAATCCATTGACATTTAATGTCTATTATAATACTATCTGAATCTAAAATCAATCGAATAATGCGTCCACAAATTCTTTGGGTGAAAAATCTTCCAGATCATCAAGCTTTTCTCCAACACCAACAAGCTTCACAGGGATACCAAACTCCCCTTTTATTGCGATCACTATACCACCTTTGGCTGTTCCATCGAGTTTAGTGAGTGCAATACCAGTCACATCTACCGCCTCTTTGAATAGTTGAACTTGTGAGACCGCATTTTGTCCGGTTGTAGCATCAAGTACCAGCAAAACCTCATGTGGCGCCCCGGGCAAAGCTCTATCAGCGACACGCTTGATCTTTTTTAATTCTTCCATCAGATTTTTCTTTGTATGAAGCCTTCCGGCAGTATCAATAATAACGACGTCGCTTCCTCTTGCGACAGCCGCTTGTATTGCGTCATAGGCAACTGCGGCGGGGTCAGATCCTTCCTGATGCTTTATGAAATCAAGTCCGCCAACTCTTTGACTCCATATCTCCAATTGATCTATTGCGGCGGCACGGAAAGTATCGGCGGCGGCAAGTACGACCTTTTTGTTTTCATTTTTGAACTTCGCCGCTAATTTTGCAATAGTGGTTGTTTTGCCTGTACCATTTACACCCAAAACCATTATTACAAAAGGTTTATGTGTGTTTACGTCAATATTTTGATTTTCTGTGCCAAGTATTGACATCATCTCATCTTTCAATAACTGAGTAAGTGAACCCGGTGTACCTTCTAGTTTCTCCCTTTTCACTCGCTCACGAACATCGGAGACTATTTTCATTGTAGTCGCTACGCCAACATCAGACTGAATCAGAATCTCTTCCATTTCTTCTAATAGCTCTGGATCAATCTTTGTTTTTCTTCCAATCAAATCTCCAATTTTACCCCAAAAACTCGTTCGTGTTTTGGTAAGACTCATTCTCCATTTATTTGATTTTGCAGGTTTCTCTTTCGGTTTTTGTAGTTCTTCTATCTTTAATTCTTCTAATTCTAATTTTTCGGATTCTTCTTCAAGTACCTCTTCCTCCAGAGCAAGTTCTTTTAATATTTCCTCTTCGCTGACAGCTTCTTCTTCGACCTTTTCTTCTATCGGTTTTGCAGTTTTATCTTCTTTCTTTCGCCTGAATATATTGAACATGAAATTTATATCCTCCTGAATACTAGGGGTGAAGCATTTTCACATTAACTAATTGGCAATATATTTTGATTTAACCCAAAATGCTTTACTCCTATTATCTATCTATTTTCTCATGACTTTCTTTAATTTATCATTATTGAATGATTGTGCTAATATGTTAAGTGATTGATTGACCATCTCTTGAGTTAGATTCAGGGCTATATCTCTGCTCTCAAGTTCAACCATAAATTCCCTAACAGATATACCTGCAAATTGAGCAGAAGCATTTAAATTTAATTTCTTGCTTTTATACATCAGTATTGCATCTTCAACTCTATATTTATCTAAACCATCTAGCACAAGCTTTTTAACCAAGACATCTTCCGGAATATGTTCCTCATTTGCGATATTTTTTATCCATTCCATCTCTTTTTCAGATAAGTCAATCATTAAAGTAGTCAACTCACTCACCTCCCAAAAATTCTATTAATCTGATGTTTTCCTCAATAATGCTTTCTCTTAATAATCCCTTATATCTCCTTAAATTTTTACGACATCTTCAATGATACAAGCTTTGAAACGCCAGATTCTTCCATTGTAACGCCATATAAAACGTCTGCTATTTCCATTGTGCGCTTGTTATGTGTTATGATAACGAACTGAATAGTCTTGGAAAATTCCTTTACCATTTCCGTGAACCTTCTGACATTTGCATCATCTAGTGCCGCATCAACCTCGTCCATAACACAGAATGGGCTTGGTTTGATCCTGAATAGTGCAAACAAAAGTGAAATTGCAGTAAGCGACCTTTCTCCTGTTGAAAGCATAGAAACTGTCTGAGGTTTCTTTCCGGGTGGTTTTGCAATGATCTCCACGCCTGATTCGAGGACGTCACCTTCTCCGACCATTACCAATTCGCCTTGCCCTCCTCCAAAAAGTCGCTGGAAAAGGTCCTGAAAATTTATATTTACTGCATCAAATGTAGTTTTCATACGTTCACGGGATTCTGTGTTTATGCGCTGTATAATATTATAAAGTGACTCCTTCGCTTTTATTAAATCTTCTCGCTGTGCTACCATCAGGTCATATCTATCTTTCTGACGGTTATATTCATCCACTGCTGTTAGATTAACCGGACCCAATTTCTCCATCTTTACCCTGAGATCATCAATCCTCTTTTCGATCTCTTCTTCAGTTAATTGGGAATCCTCTTCTTGAATTTCAATTTTGATTTGAGACTCAAATTCAGTCATTGATATGCCATAACGCTCACGCATCTTTGAGATGAGAGAATCTACGTTCATTTGAATTTGCGTTCTCGTTACCTCTATCTGGTATCTCCCCTGCTTTATTTGGTCAATTTCTCGGCGATTATCTCTGATAAACGTCTCTCCATTAGTAAGTTCGTTATATGAGTTCTGCCTTTGCGCTTCAAGACTCGAAACTTCTGACTCTATTTTTGATCGCTCTTCAAATAATCCTTCGAGAATGCCTTCCTGAACAGATATGTTGTCCGTAAGACTCTTTTCTGATTCATCGTCAGTGGATGCCGAAGCTTGATAAGTAGATAACGTTTTTTGTAATTGTGTTTTCTCTTTTTCCAGAGACGTGATATTGTCTGTCAATCCCTTCTCTTGCTGTTTCTTTGACGCAAGCTGAACTCTCAGATCAGTGCAGGTTTTTAATACAGCATCTCGTTCCTGAATCTTCAGGCGTGTCTCAGACTGAAGTTCATCTACCTTTGCTTTGATCTCATTGCCCTTGCTATCAATCTCCTCTACGTCTGTTGACAGTTTTGTCTTTTTTTGGTGAAGATCTGCTATCTCTTTATCTAACGTGTTATATTCCGAATCTAGAACGGATATTTCCTTTTCCAGCCTTGCTATACGTTGTTTATATTGTGATATATCCTTCTGCATACCGGTATATAGTATCCTCTCGCTTTGAGTCTCCTTTACAATGCGATCTTTTTCCTTCTGGAATGAGGATATTTTTCCTAAAAGCTCATCACGTTGTTTATAGACAGTATTTAACTGATCGTCAAGTTCGCTGACTTCTTTTTTCAGATCGGCAATCTCTCTGGAACGGCGTAAAAGACCTGCGCTTTCTGTTCCTGTTCCCCCTATAATAATTCCAGCAGATGAAACTATTTGACCATCAAGAGTGACGAATTGGATGCCATTGTATGATTTGTTTCGTGCAATTTCTGCAAGTCTTACTGCGGTATCAAAATCCTTTACTATCAGCGTGTTACCAAGAAGAAAATCTACGACTGTGGAATATTTTTGATCAAACGTCACAACTCTAGATGCAACAGCGATTATATCTCCTGCTAATTCGAGAAATTCGTTTTCAGCCTTGTTTAAAACGTCCATAGGCAAGAATGTTGCTCTTCCAGCTTTTCGATCAATCAGATACTCCAAAGCTTTCCTTGCATCATCCATCTTTTCAGTCACAATAGATTGCACGTTACTTCCAAGACTTGCCTCTACCGCAATTTCATATTGTGCTTCTGTCCTTATTACTTCCGCAACAGCGCCGATTATGCCATCACTTTCTTGTGCTTGGTTTTTAGTTCCTTTAAGTATCGCCTTAACTCCAGCGCTGTAGCCCTCATAAGCCTTTTGTAATTCCTGTAAAGATTGCAGGCGTGATGCCCTTGCATTGCGCTTTTGCTCCAGTTCCCTGATCCCCTTTTCCAGATTGGTAGAATCTGAGCGAAGCTTGTCAATCTCTGATGTTAGTTGTTCCTCTCTGATAGTTAAATCCCTGATTTTTTCCTCTTTTTCTTCGATGTCAATATGAATTTTTTCCAGACTATCTTTTAATTGTGTATGTTCACTACGAAAGCTTTCAGAGTCGGTAGTCAATCGTTCACGCCTATTCGTAAGATAATCCAACCTGCTTTCTGTTGCAGAGAGTTCGTTTTGTATCCTTGCCCTTTTGTTAAGAGCTTCAATCACCTGTGCTTTTAGTTCTTCGATGCTTTTTTCAGCTTCTTTAGTAGTCTGTGATAACAGGTCGGCAGATGACTGAGATTCCTTTAATTCACTCTCTTGTTTGGATATAGCTTCACTAAGTTTATCTCTTTCGGCAATGATCCTATCTAATTGCTTTTCCTGCTCTTGAATACGCTGTGTGACTCTGGTAATCTCGTTAAGCGTTCTCTGCCTTTGTTGTTGAAGATTTATCTTGCGCTCTTTGAGTACAGCAATACTGCTTTCTGCTTCTTCAATCTTGCCTTGAATTTTACGTTCTTCAATGCGAATATCAGACAGCCTTGCATCCAGTTGTGTTATTTCAAGCCTTAGATTCTCAAGATCAGATTCGAGCTTTATTGTGTTAGTTGATATTGAGCGTGCTTTGTCATCAAGATCGGTTACTTTATTATCGGTATCTTTCAGTTCTGTGGTAAGATTTTCGTATCTGCGTTTGCTTAGTGTTGTATCAAGTGATTTAAGGTCGGAGTAATAACGCTGATAAGTTCTTGCACGGGATTCCTGTCGCTTTAGAGATGCTACCTGTTGCTCAAGTTCGTGGAGTATATCATTGATTCTGAGAATATTTTGTTCCGTCGTTTCCAATTTCTTGAGAGTAGTCTTTTTTCTGTGCCGAAATTTTGTTATGCCTGCCGCTTCTTCGATTATGAGCCTGCGATCCTGCGGGCTACTGTTGAGTATTAGATCAATATGTCCTTGCTCCATTATAGAGTAAGAGTTTATGCCCAATCCGGTGTCCATGAATAATTCGTGTATATCTTTTAGCAGACAGCGATTCCGATTAATGTAATATTCACCTTCGCCTGATCTGAAGAATCGCCTTTCGATCTCGACTTCGGTGTATTGAGTATCTAATTTATTATCAGCATTTATCATAACTAGAGACACTTGAGACATTCCGAGCGGACGACGAACGGAACCGCCATTAAAGATAAGGTCCTCCATCTTTTCGCAGCGCAAAGCCTTTGCGTTTTGCTCACCCAAAGCCCATTTTATAGCGTCAGCGATATTGCTTTTACCGCAACCGTTGGGACCGACAACTGCGGTTATACCGGGTTCAAGGGCAAGTTCAGCCTTGTCTGCAAAGCTTTTGAAACCGGTTACTTCAAGTCTGCGAAAATTCAAGGAATAACCTCCCGTGAAAGATTTAAATAATTGGAGATCCATAATCTACTCTGACAAGACATAACCCTTTAGCTGGTAAACTTGGTCCAGCGGATGATCTGTCCTTCATTTCAAGTATATCTATAATTTTTTCAGGTGCTATTTTACCAAGACCAACATCAAGTAACGTTCCCGATATTGTCCTGACCATGCCTCTGAGAAATGCGTTTGCTTCTATTCGTAACTGAATCAGATGATGCTTGCATCCTTCATCTATGACTGAGCATTGAGAATCAAATACGTACCATCTGATATGTCTTATATTGCGAACGGTACTGCGCACTGGATCACCAGCAGAACCAAACGAAGAAAAGTCATGAGTTCCCATCATAAATTCACATGCAGTATTCATAAGCTCAACGTCAATCTGTCGAGAGACCACGTAAACATTGTTCCGTAGGAATGTTGATGGTATAGCGCTGTTAAGTATCGTATAATGATAAACTCTATTTATTGCATCATAACGCGAGTGGAACGATTCATCAACTTCCTCAACGTTTCTTATCACAATATCTTTTGGTAGAAGGCTATTCAAAGCGGATTTGAACTCATCAGGAGTCATCCTTGAATCTGTCCTGAAGTTTGCAGTCTGACCGAGTGCATGAACTCCTGCATCAGTCCTTCCCGCACCTGTCACGTCTGTATCAGCTTTTGTGATTTTTGACAGAGTGGACTCGATGATTCCCTGAATTGTTTCACAATCAGGTTGTATTTGCCATCCACAATAGTTAGTGCCTTCGTATTCGATCAGTAATTTTATATTGCGCATGTTTAGCTCAGTAGGATTTGGGATCACGTAAGTTGAGTAATTATAATACGGAAAGGCTTTATAGGCAAGTGAATATATTTTTATTGTCTTAAAATTACATTAATTATACGACTTTTTCACTTATAGAAATAAGAAAGAATTTAAACACGGAGACACAGAGTCACGGAGAGAACAGGAAAGTATGAAGGATGAATACGATTTGAAGATTCTAATATTTGAAGATTACTTTACCTAGTTTCAATCTTCCAATCCTTCAGCCTTCATTTTTTTCTCCGTGCCTCCGTGTTTTTTTATATTTACTTTCTTAATGTATTGTCCAGTTTTATGGGTACATTATAATATTCTAAAAATCTAATTCCTCCTCTGAATATGGATCGCTGAACGCAATATCAGATGGTTGACTATCTTTGATCAGCTTTCTACTCGGTGGCGGTAATTCCCAATCAATAATATCTTCTCTGGAAACTGGAGACCCTCCTCGTTCTAATGCAGACTTAAATGCCATCAAGAACATGTTTAGCTTTTCCATCAAGTCTGTGCCTGTTTCTGGTGATTTGCCAGTCTCAAACATCTCCTGAATCACTAACTGCATAGCATTCCATGTGTTATAACGAAAAGCTCCCGGTCTTGCAGGGATTTTCCCCTCTGCATCACCATCGGATGTGCCAAATATACGCATGTAGGCGTTTGCATCTGCCCCGCTTATCTGTAGAAGTGAACCATAATATGGACCATTCGGGCTTTCATGCTCATATACTACGACTCCGTTCGGTATTCGCCAATTTGGGGTAATATAAGAAGCGGATATAGCTTTCCCTCGTCCTTTCTTGATCTCGTCTTTTAATACTGCATATACATAATAAACGCCATGCACCCCGTGAGTATAAAAGTCACTCATGGAATTATGAGCTACGTAACCCTTGACGTCAGCCATTCCGTTAGCCTTAGCTCTCAGGTCGCCAACGCTTTCTGAGTATTCCCATGTGGAAGCACTCATTAATGCTGTTCCATGCTTTTCTGCCATATCCACCATAGCTTGCCCTTTTACGAGAGACGTCGCATAAGGACGATTCACAAATGTCGGTACCACTGCTTCCAAAAAAGGTTTTGCAAGTGATGGATATATAGAAACAGCGTTTATATCATCTATGAGTACTCCATCTATTTTACCGATCATATCATTGATATTATCAACTACTTTAACTCCCTGAAACTTATCAGCAAAGCGATGAGCCATTTCTGGGCGTAAACTCCATACGTGGGTCATAATCATGCCCGTTGTCCGAATGTTACCGGGGTTAGGGTTCATATTATCACCCCAGATCGCATAAGAATGAGATGCAGGACCAACAATCACACCAACTTCAACAAGATCATTAGGTGAACGGCGTACAAATCGTTTATTTTCCATCTGTTCCTTCTTTATTGACACTATATAGGCTTGTCAATTTTCACTTTGCCAGAATACATTGCGGTATCATGAACACTAACCTCATATTTCAACGGTTTACCTGTAATAGCGAACAAAGCTTCCTCACATGCTGTTAGGAAACAACGCCGATGTGCTGTGGCAGTATTACCTGCGATATGTGGCGTCGGAAGAACATTGGGATTAGTGCGGATCGGGCTATCGAGTGGAGGCGGTTCAGGGTCATAGACATCAATAGCGGCACGAATTTCCCCTGCGCTGGTGCGTCGCCACAATGGTTCCTGATCTACCACAGCCATGCGTGTCACCAAAACAAGTAACGACCCATTCGGCATGGCATCAATCACCTGACTATTAATGATCTTAATCGTGTGCGGCATTGGTGGAATTCCCACTACAAATATCTCACTCCACGCTGATAGTTCTTCTAGTGAGTCAGCACGAGTGATATTATGCTCACGAAGTGTATCATCTGAGACATAAGGGTCATAAGTGCGCATATCGCATTGGAAAGGCATAAGTAGCTTGCTTAAATTACGACAGATTGATCCAAATCCTGCCAACCCAACTCTTTTGCCAGTGAGATCACCCGAAACGAACCCTTTAATATCATACCAGCCTTCACTCCATTTGCCCTGTCTCATCCGATCAATCTCATAAGGAATATTACGCAACAGGTTCAGTATCATAGCAAGGGCAAACTCAGCTACCGTTGGAGTCATACTACGAGAAGTATCAATAACAGTAATACCACGTCTTTTAGCATCAGCAACATCCAACCATCCATCAATACGATAATCATAGGTGCCAGATATTACCTTCAGTTTGCCTGCTATATCCAATCGTTCTTTGGTAAATGCTGGAATGCCTTGATGTCCCCATGGTGCAGAGATAATGACGTCAGTATCTTTTAGCAGATCATCAAAAACACTATATCGCTCATTTTCTGAGTAAGCCATGAGATCCAATCTTGTGATATTAGCCATAGTTTTAAGCAATTCCAATGGTTCGCTCATAACCACTGAGTTATTAGCATTAGCTACGACCAAGAAATTGTATGTGTTTGTTCCCACAAATATTCCTCCTTCATTTTTTAGTTTTCAATTTAGGTGTAATAGTGCCTTCATCTTCAGGTAGTGGACGGTAAATGTTTGGCGGAGAGGATTTGATTGCCTGCTCTTCTAAAAACTCTTTCCATGTAGCATGTGTCCAGAATGAACTTGCTCTTACCATGTATTTTATAGCGTTTTCATAGTCATTCAAGTTATAATATCGTACAGCTTCTTTGAATTCCGTGCTGGATTTTTCTAGCAGATCAACAGCATCTTCACGCTTGAAAACTCCACGTTTCAACGCAGTCTCTATCATGGACGACTGCCACCCAAAACTACCATGAGAGAGGTTGTCCATATATGGAACAAGCCCGTTCCATGGCTTATCCATATAGTAAAGGTATCTTTCCTCATCATTGGCAAACTTTTTCCTGCCATCTTCTGCGTCAGATAAGGCGGATTCTGCTAACTTTTTACCCAAATATCTGGCTTCTTTGAGGGATTCCTGAAAATATGACGCATGTACTGCCTGACCATCTATATATCTCAAACCAATAGCAAAAGCCCATTTGCATATCTCTGCACGAGCTAATCTGTGCATTCCCTGATTTGTTGCACATGATATTGATGCGATGGGTAGCCCTTCTAATTTACCACTCCAGACAAAAGGATAACAACGCTCAAAAAACAAATGACACTGAGCCGTTGGTCCCCATACATGAACTGGATCAGCGATTATCCATCCGTTTGCATTATCTATCTTTTGGAAAATTTCTCCTTCCCCATTTCTCCCAAAGTCATCATCAAGAATACATCTATGCTCAGGGTCTCTTATACAGTGAAAGCAACTGATACATGGACTAAAGCTGTAATCTTGCAGATATACAACTTCAACTTGCTCTGAAACTTCCTTTGCTCCATTCACTGCTTCTGCCAGCAATGTTGCTGTGTATCCATTTTTTCTACCACTGCACAATATAGCGAGTATTTTAGCCATAATAAATCTCCTAATAGTAATCGCTAAAAAATGCCATTTTGACATAGTATTTCAATGTTTTTCACAACCCCTTTTATTAAATACTTATCTTTACCCACAATTCGTGGATATTGAGGAATCAAGTCTTTTCCCTCTTTAGCTAAAGAGGGATTAAGGGAGATTTGATTAAGGTTTTCGGATCAATAGATACTCAAAAATATCAATTGCGTTATTGGTAATATGCCGAAATACCTTTGAATAGATTCATTAATATTTAGTTTAATTAATCAAATTCCCCCTTCCCCCTTTTAGCTAAAAGGGGGTTATAAATCCTCTATCCACAATGGTTTATAGACTTGTGGGTAAAGATTAGTTTATTAAATAAGGGGTCTCGTGTCAGCGTTCGTTACCTACAACCCATCATCCGAGTCAAATTTTTTCTGCTATATCAAGATATTCTTGAATACTCATTCCAACAGTTTTCATATTACTTTTGATAACAAAAACGCCTACTTCATTATGCTTTGGTATAACTACTGGTCGTTTGGCATTTGGATATTCAAATATTAGATGAGAACCTTTTTGTCGTTGAAATATACAACCATATCTTTCAAAAATCTTGACTTGGGTTTGCCAATTTGTAGGAATTATTTTTCCCATTTACGCTAGTTCCAATCTGATAAACGACTTGTCAAAGCCTATTATTTCTCTGTTTGACATGATAATATCATCTTGAAGTTTATAGCCCATATCTTCTAGGAATTGATCCAGAGTTCCCAATCTTTTCATCTCCTCAAAATGGATTTCTATAACTTCGTGTAAATTTTTTCTTGCTTCGTCTAGCGAATATCCCTGAGCTAGTATATCTAATTCAGGGCAGTTAGCTATATATAATTCCCCTTCCCGCCAAAACTCTATCGTTATTTTTAGATTTTTCATATTTAATCCCTCACCTTTCCTCTCCGTGCCTCTGTGTCTCCGTGTTTAAATTCTTTCTTATTTCTATAGGTGAAAAAGTCGTATTATTAATATAGCATAAGGGCGAAGCTTATGCAGTCAAAATTGATAGCTTATGAGAAACACTTTATCTGCAAATGCTTCGCCCTACAAATTTACTACAACTAAACTCAAAACGTGGCGCAAATGCGCTAGAAAAAAAGACCTTTTAGCTTTGGCACTGGAGAGTGATATCCGTTCTCTATCATTTGCTGAAGAAGATCATTAGCTTCTTTTGTTGAAATAAGCTTTTGATCTATCGAAAAATACAAAGATCCAACAGTTCCCGATAGTGGAACTTCATAAACATCAGCCAACTTCCTAGCGTCTTTATCATCAGTCATAAATGCCCATTTGCGATTTATTGCTATTGCCAAACATGAAGCCTCACCCGGATGAAGTTGCTTTTTTAATTTTCTATATAAATCTTCCTCATTGCCTTCAAGACCAGTGACAAGCAACCACTCTCCCAAATCAGCGATCTGTTTTGTGCGTTTTTGAAAAAGATGCTTATGCCTTATACCTCCCTCGATTTCTGCATATACTTCAAGAGAAATAAAAACCCTTTCATAAACATCTTTTAACAAGTCTAATCGATCGATGGAAGCAAAATTAGAAAGTACCGTATTATTTGATATTGATATCTTTCTCATCAATTATTCTCCCTATTATCCTTCCAGTAGATAAAATTTCCTCTTTTGCTTCTTCAATAGTTTCCGGACCAAGTCTTGGTCTAATACCATTTTGCATTAGAATGTGTTTCATATCTTCCCAACAAACGCCAGCAATCTCGGCAGCCTTCCCTACCGATATAGGTTCGGTTTGGTATCTGTGCATAGCTAATTTAATTCTAAGCTCTTTGTTAGACTTTAAGAGTTTCATCAGGGTTTTGTGTATATAATCATCTTGTGATTCATAAACCCCCATGTCTAAAAGTGCTTTTAGATTTGACTGATCACTTTCTTTAATGAACTCGCTAATAGCCATTTTTTTTGTCACCTTTCCTCAAAATGGATTTCTATAACTTCGTGTAAATTTTTTCTTGCTTCGTCTAGCGAATATCCCTGAGCTAGTATATCTAATTCAGGGCAGTTAGCTATATATAATTTCCCTTCCCGCCAAAACTCTATCGTTATTTTTAGATTTTTCATATTTAATCCCTCACCTTTCCTCTCCGTGCCTCTGTGTCTCCGTGTTTAAATTCTTTCTTATTTCTATAAGTGAAAAACTCGTATCTATTACTGGATTACCCGATTAATTATTTAGGATCCATAATTAAATAACTTACCTAATAGGAAACACCCCCCGAACCGAGTTTAGGCTAATTCCCCCTTTAGCTAAAGGGGGGATTTGATTAAATGAGTTATATCTCAAAATAGGGAAGTTATTTAATTATGGATCCTTAATCTTCATAATGCGGGAGTATCCTTGCCGAAATTATTATGAATTTGGTGGGGCAAGCCACACCCTACTTGCTTTTTTGGGTTTTTCTAATACTTTATTAAAGAAATTCACTCGTTCTGAAGAAGACATATCTCGTGTTTGATAATAATGCAATAGACGGACATAATGTATTTGCTGCATCATCTCATCATCTGGGAATTCCTTTCGGACTTCCTCCCAGGCTTGCTCTTTATCTTTATCTGTTAACGTTACCATAATAAATTACCTCCTATAACTCAGGTGGAACAACAATCTCATCAATATCAGGAGTATCTTGGATTTCAGATAAAACAATAGTTGAAATCATTGGTTCAAATTCTGGTAATCTTTCAGACCAAAATTGCTTCGTTAGGTTTTGTCGATCTGGTGTTCGCAGATCAAAATATGCACTTGGAACGGTTGTGTCTAAATATAACTTTGGCTTTATCATAGTTAATAATTCCTCAGAAAAGCATCAAAATTACTTCCATCAGCCTCAAAAACATCAAAAATATCGCTTAGGCATATAAAGGGTATACAAAGTTAAGTATCCGTGATTAAATAACTTCCCTGTTTATTCGTTAATAAAATGGAATTTGCATGTAAGGGCGAAGCATTTGCATATAAAGGGTATACAAAGTTAAACGTCTAACAATGCAAATGCTTCGCCCCTACGAAATGGACAATAAAAAAATATATCGCGCAGTGGTGCTAATGCACCACTGCAAAGGGTAAAAGGGTAAAAGTGCTAAAGGATTACCGAAGCCCTGCACAACGAAAACCGATAAAGTTGTTGATATTCGTAGGATCGTCGTAGTAGCGGTACGATACTCGCAGGAAGCGGTCAGGATTACCGTCCAAGACCCGCCACGCAAAACACGGTATAATCCTGAAGCCGGTCCCGTTGGATTTGATTTTGTCGAATTGTCATAATAATTATTGTCATACCAGTCAGAACACCATTCCCAGACGTTGCCAGCCATGTCGTATAATCCATAGCCGTTCGGGGTGAATTTCCCAACAGGGGCAGTATAGGCGTAACCATCATCATAGCCATCAATAATCCAATTCCAACCAAATACTTTTCCAGCTGTCTCATCTGCAAAATTTCCTGCGTTTCTTGGTGGAGGCCACTCATTACCCCAAACGTATCTTTTCCCTGATAATCCGCCACGAGCCGCCTTTTCCCATTCTGCCTCAGTTGGCAGTCGTTCTCCTGCCCAATCCGCATAAGCCTTTGCATCATCCCAGCTTACGCACATAACAGGCTGATTATCACTAATGTAATTTTTATCCTGCCATGGCTTGCCAAATACCCAGCCATTATTTACATCATAGAAATATCCCTCTGGTTCTCTATGCCCTGTTGCCTGTACAAACTTCTTATATTGTGCATTAGTTACCTCATATTTGTCAATATAGAAAGCATCAAGATAAACTGTATGAACTGGACGTTCTTCATCCCATCCTTCGTTAAACGCATCACCCATCTGAAAATCACCAGCAGGGATCAGAACCATCGGTGCGCCGTCATGACCGATAATCTCGTTTCCGCCTACGGTCTGCTTTATCTTGGTAATATTAACCTGTGCGATAACTCCGTCAACCGATACTTTAATAATATTATTGCCATCAGTAAGCGATATGGTCGCATCAAATGAACCATAGAGTATATTTGCTTGTTGTTCCTTGTCATTAACCATGATCTGAACCTTTGTGACGTCAGTATTCTCAACCTTGCCAATAAGGTGGATAGTATTTTGCTGAGTGCTTGTGTTGTTGGATGGTTCAGTTATCCGAACGATTGTCTCTGTTTCTATTGCATTGAACGTGACTTGCGGTTCGGCAATTGCCAATTGATAGGTCGCATACCCGGCGTTGAATCCCTCTACAATAATACCCGCAACCTTTAGGACAGGCAACGCTTTCTCAAATACGCCTGCAATAACTGATGTGCCAAGTTTTTTTATCATGATCTGCTGGAATGTCTTAGATCCCCATAGCCCGCTTGCAGTCTCCCATACCACATAGCCGATCTTTCCCTTATTATAGGCTTCTTTCAATGCAGTGCTAGTTTTTATTACGTTATAAGCTTCCAAAGCAAAAAGCTCATATACCTCATTTGCGGTGAATCCAGTCTTAAAAGCAGAGTCAACAGAACTCCCTAGGACATGTTTAATAAGTGGGATTATATAGACCATGCCCACTGTTGCCCCTGACGCCATATAATATTCCATTGACCATTGCGATTCCTTACTAGCACCCAAAGCAGGACCCACAACCTCAACTTGCAAGGTATCTTTTTGAGCAGTAAGTGGCAATGTCATAGTCTCTTCGGCAGGGACAGTATCAAAATTCCTTTTGAAGAAATTGACGAGGGTATAAATACTGATTGCAGGCTTTCCCATGCCAACAAATTTATCCGTCAATTTTTGTGTTGATCCCTGTTTATGGGCAATGACAAAAACATATCGGTGATAGTAATTTTTTATCTGTATCAGACCTTCGGAATCCTGTGAATTTCTAGTTATTTCACACCCGCTTTGCCTTTGTGCAGGGGATATATTCAATGGTGGCGCAGGTTGGGGGATATATGACTTAATCTTGTCGTTAATTACAGATACAGCTTTAGTAAACTCCGTTTTAACATTGGGCAGAATTTCTTCCAGACCCAGATAGGGATTCCTTTTAAGTTCCAAATCAAGCACTCCAGCGAATGTCTTAACCGCAGGTTCGTCCTTAACCATCAGTATCGCTTCACAATATAATTCCGTAGGCAAGGCATGGAGCATAGAGCTTAAAAATACCAGTTCAATAGCCGTTGATTCGGGACCAATGCTACATTGTGCCAATGACTGTGTTTTGTTTTTGCTGCGTGAAGGCGCGCCTTGCGTCCCTGCTGGAAGGACATAGCCAAAGTAACGGACTTTGCCATCGGGATTCAGAGCAATAAGCATCTGTGGTATTTCAGGTTCAGGAACGAAGAATTCCCCTGTTACGAATGGCGTAATCTCTTGACCACCAGCGAGAATCATCATATCATCGGGTTTTATTTTGCTATCTGATGGAATCTCAATAGCGCCGGTAGTTGATCCGCTTGGTGGAGTAAGTTTCTCTGCTTTACTCACAACCTCTAAAGGAGATTGCTCATCCTCACTACATCCGTAAATAAAGAGTATAGATAATGTGATAAGAAGAACCAATGTAATAAAACGCATGTGACGCCTCCCATATTTATGAATCTATTGAATTACTATTCCTCTATAACCCATACGATGTCTCTATTAACTTGCACAGATTCTTCGATTGGTTCATAGCCAGAAGTTTCAGCACGTAGCAGGTGAGAACCTTCGGAGACATTTGTGAACTGCCCAGTTCCGTCAACTTCCACAACGATCTTTTGTACGCCATCTAACGAGACTGTTGAAGGGACAGGCAACAGGTTTTTTACCTCGATTTGATAGGTTGTTTCTCCACTACAACCGATTATGCTAACTATAATAAAGACCACAGACAAAATGCCCGTAAAATTAATCAGTTTCATCATTATTACTCCTAAATTGATATTAGTAATACGAGTTTTTCAGTTATAGAAGATTATCCTTGGACTACCACAACTCTTTGTCAGCATCTTCCAACGTAATAAATCCATGATAGCGTCCCATCCAATATGCCGTTAAATAGCCTATCCCGCCGATCTCTGAGCGAATTGCACCTTCTTCTTGAGGAATAAGCGGGGTATCTGTCCAGCTTTTGCCTTGATCATTGCTTACATACATTCCTGTGGGAGTACCGATCATGACGAGATTTGCATGTCTAGGTATCCAGATAGCATAAACTCTTGGAATATCCAGACCATCTCTGCTTATAGACCAAGTATTACCTGCATCTCTAGTTATGGCAATACCTGTTTCCATCATTCCATACCAAACATCCGGGTTTGTTGAATCCACACGCAAATCAGTGATGCGGAATTCTCGAAAACGTTCTCTCAAATTCCTTAATTCTGTACCATTTATAGTAGAATCTGCCAATCCCAGCGACCAGTCAGTAAGTGGTTTCAATTCACGTAAAACAGGTTCCCAAGTCTGACCGCAATCATCACTGACGCTAACAATAGTTTCTCGGCGTTCTGTTTCAACTGCCCTAAATAAACGTCCTTGTATATGTGGGTCTGTTCTTAGCCACAATGGTCTGCCCAAAATCTGATCAACGGTTGAGAATCCACTACGACGAGTGAATTTCGGAAAAGCTTTCCATTCTGAATCATTCTCCGCTTTTGAATATAATCCTTGTCGTGTCAGAAGGTATATAATTGAATCTCCACGCAGTTCCAAAGCAAATACCGATTCTGTAGGAGCGTTTCCGCTAACACAACGCCATAAAAGACCAATATCATACTCACCCATATCCTCGCTTTTATAAACACCATTGCGACCCACAGCATATAGGATGTGAGTATTATTCGGGCAAAATTGAAGTTGCATTACAGGTTGATTAAACACAGGATTCCAATGGACTCCACCATCTAATGTGCGATAGACTCCGCCATCGGTTGCGGCGAAAGCAATCCACTGATAATCAGGAGAGAAAAGAAAATCATAGACTCTTGGCAAACCAACCATCCCATGCCATACTTCCCCTTGCGTATTGCTAAAATAAGAAATGCCCGAAGTATCTGCCGCAAACTGTATATAAGGATCGTGTGGTGAAACCTCAAGCACTGATACAATGCGTGACGTCCATCCATCAAGACCATAAGGGCTTCCTTTCCACTCATATTCATTATCTGAAGGGCGTTCATGTACTGGTAGTGGATGCAGGGATTCCCTTTTGCCATTGGCTTCGTGGAACTCGACGTCTGTTCGGATACTATTCATTCTTGGCTGAAAAACACGACAGGTCGGATGAGTCTGTAAATTCCAAAGCGAGCCGTCTAAATCACCATATTCATCAGCAAGAACAGCACGGTAAACGAAATTGAACCATGCCATTTTATCTTCTCGATGCACTTCCCATGAATCTTTTACGCATTTGCGATAAAATGCACGTAACTCATCATCTTCCTCAATGATATTTAGCAGATAGAGATCAGCCAGCAGATGGTCAGTATCATCATAATTTCCTCGTGAATGTCCCATTATGCTTTTCTGATTTCTTGCAGGATCAAGCAATCCCAGTTTTACAACCCATTCATCATAAAGCCCTTTGACTTGACTATTGCCAGTAACTAAAGATGCAATCTTCAGTCCTGTGATAGCCATGACAGAACCACCAGAAGGCTTATCATCCCCTTCCAGTCCACGCCACCCACCGATTAACACAGTGCTAACACGCTTACCATCTGCGTGCATCACAACCATATTATTCCTTAGGTGCGCCCAGTTTGACATATCAGCAATGATCTCACGGATTTTATCCTTTTGAGCAGTATCAGCGGCGATAAAGTAGTAAATGCCCAATCCACGAAAAACTTGGTCATAATTGTGATGACTTGGACCACCTCGATAGCGCAGGTGTGAGAACTCACCAGCACCTTGCGCCCATAAATCACGAGTGCCTGCCCTTTCTCGTTCTTCGTAAGATATGCCATGTCCAAGTGCAATACCTCTTGCTAGATAGCCGGGTTGTCCGCTTACCAATGTTAGGATACGGAACGAATTAATAATTTCATTTGCACGAGTATAGGCATCTCTATATTCAATACTATCCTCACCGTAGTGACTGCGCAAAAAAGCCACACGGAAAGCCTGAGATGTTAGTAAACATCCCGTCCATGAACTGGTATGTGCTACATTTGAAAGACCTGTAGTTCCATGATCAAAAGTCCAGCCGGTAGGTAATTCACCTGTTTCAGTAATCTTCTGCCATGCGCCCTCCTGAGAACCTGCGTAGTGTTTTGGTGGAATCAATCTGACAGATGACGGATAAGAGCCTAGAATATTGTGACGTTCTTGTGTGTTTTTCTCGAAGAACATCGCCTTATTATGTAATGTCTTTTTCCAACTTCCACGATCGTGATAAGTGTATGATTCATACATGATGTTATCAATCTCCCTTTTCTATGGATTTAAACTTCATTCAGAAGTTCAAAGTATCTTTCACGTGACATCTTTGCTTGATGCAATATAGATTTTATAACTTCCACTGGCACTGATTTATATCTTGGAACTGTAATTGTAAGAGTACGAAACTCCTTCTGCTCTTTGCGATATTTTAGATGACTTCCTTCTTGATTTACAAAATAGCAACCATCCATTTCCAATATCTTACAAAGCTTTTTATAATCTTGCGGAGTTAATCTTTGTTCGGTTGGCATTATGCTACCTCTGCAACAAATGGGCTTCCGAACATAACAAATTCAGGCTGTATAATTATATCATCTGTTGGGCTTTCGGGAAGATCAAATCCTGCTTCGGTTAGCAATTCATTCAACGTTCCCAATTCTCTTGCATCATGTAAATGTATTTCTACTGCTTCTATGACGTTTTCATAAGCTTCTTCTATTGTATATCCACAGCTTGCTATGCCAAATTCGATACACATAGCGGAATACATATCCCTTTCTCTCTTAATGTAGGTATTGCATATAATTCTCATCGCTTCATCTCCTGCCTTAATGTGTAATTCTGCACGCACTGCATTCAGAATTGGGAAAGTCAGATAAAAGCTCCTCATATACTATTTCATCCATCTGGTTTTTTAACACTCCATTGTGGGTTATTTTCTTCCATCTACTTATGAAGAGATATAATCTCTGCCATATTGATACATAGCTAATATATTGTCTAAAGGAACATCAGGCTGTATATTATGGACGGCGCCAAGTATATATCCACCGTTCTCTCCCAGTTCATCTATACGTCTTTCTACTTCTGCTTTAACTTCACTAATATTGCCACGAGGGAGAATATATTGCGTATCTATTCCACCCCAAAATACAAGCCTATCTCCATATTTTTCTTTCAATTTACGTGGCTCCATTCCTGCGGCAGATACTTGCACAGGATGGATAGCATCCACTCCAATTTCGATTAGATCATCAATAATGTCTGCTACTGAACCGCATGTATGAAATAAAACTTTGGCAGGAGACATTTCGTGCATTAATTGAAAATATTTTTGGTGACGGGGTTTGATAATTTCCCTATATAACTTTGGAGAGATCATTAAGCCATCTTGAAAACCGAGATCATCAGAAACCATAAGTACGTCAATCTCATTGCCAACTTCCTGCAATATCATACGACACATAGAAAGATTAACGTCAAGAACCGCATCAAAAAGAAATTCTATCAATTTCCTATCGTTGGCAATATCAACAAACCAATCTTCAAATCCCCTTAGATATTGACTTATATGCACAAATCCACTTGGCATATTCAAGACAGAGGCATAGTTATTATCATGAATATATTTGATCCTTTCTTTAAGTCCTTTTGTTCTGATGGGATTATGTGGCTCAGGAAATGGAAATTTTATAATGTCACTGATGGATATTGGTCCTGAAAGAGGGAAACTAACTTGATCATAATAATTTGATCCGGGCGGATTCACTCTTTCTATTCCCCATTCATCTTTGTAGCTTCTATCACCTGTGATAATATCTGGTGGCGTGGAAGGAAAAACACCCCTTGTATCAATATCAAGTGCCTGCAATATCTGCTCATTCACATTAACAACGCGCATCATCCTGCTAATGAGAACATTCTCTTCTTTAACGTTGAAATGTGACTTTAACCTTTCATAACCCTCAACAACAATGCTTGAATTTCTAGTTGATCCAAGATCAATGGGTGTTCTGTCAGGTTGTTTATGTGAAAAGGCTGTGATCACTCTTTCTCTATGACTCATCTTTGTCATCATGCTTCTCCCAGTAGTGTTAAACGGTATCTTTTTCACGTTTAATCAGCATTAGCGATAAAAATGCACATATCAAAAAAACACACGCAAATACGAGAAAAGTTCCCCTGAAACTCCCCATCAATGTACTCAAATATTGCCCTAAAAATAAAGACACAACAACACCAAGATCACGCCAGACAAACGTTGCACTAAAAGCTAGATGCCTTCTTTCCGAAGGTACAGAGTCGCCGATTATAGCCATCGCCGTTACTGGAACAAGACCACCCTGTAACCCAAGACTTAAAGCACTGAAACCAAGCGTGAACATATTCGACCATATACCCGCAAAGAACAATCCGACGAAGCTTATAGCAAAAGATAAAAATAGCGTCTTACCTCGACCAAGTTTATCTGATACAGCCCCACCCAATAAGCTTAAAATAGCCCTTGCTATCGGTGCAGATACCGCAACACCTGCAAGATAAGCAAGTCCATGCTCTTCTGCAATACCTGTAAAAGCACCAAGCATCAGCCCAAAACTAAGTGATGATGCGAAAAGAAAGAAACTGACGATCCTGATCTTTGATTCCAGCATCATTGTAAATGCTATGCGGATGTCGAATTCTCGTTCAACACGTTTTCGTGGAATGAAAAGGATCACTACATTACCGATAACTATTGCAAAGACAGCAGTAAGTACTGACCAATCTCCTCCAAATCGTTCTCCGATGTTACCAAGCATGAAAACGCCAACAGCAAATCCCAGATGTGTGGCGCAGTAAAAAATTCCAGAAGCCATCCCGTACTTTGAGGTTTTAACTGCATCAAGAACCTGAGTGCTACTTGTGATCCAGAGAGCCGCTGCGCCCCATCCCCATACGAGTGCAGAGAGAATTATCAAAGGATATTGCTTTGTCAGATAAAGCGAAAGCATGAAACCAGAATACGTCAGCGATCCAAGAAATATTGACAGATAATCACCCAACAGCTTAATCGTATAGTTTACAAATACTCGCCAGATTAAGAATGTAGAGTAAACGACCATGAGTATCACGGAGCATTTCATGGCACTCCATGAAGTCGCATTCTGAAGGTAGGGAATTAAGAATTGCTGAAATGATGACCCTATAAATATGAAAAAAAAAGCAACCGATAGAATCTTCAAGTCACGTGATAGATATTTTTGCATTAGCTCTCTCCAAAGATGAAATTTAAGATAGGAAGATATCTGCTGTCTCCTAGATGATACAACAAGATTATTTGATATTCAAGAGTTGATTGTAACTGATCTGTGACTTAGACAATCCATACATGACCACTTAACCATTGAAATATCGCTGATAATGGTTTATTATATTGAGCGCTAATTACTAATTTATTCGCTAAATCTACGTTCTACTTCCTAATTCATAAAAAGGTAGGAGAAAACATATAGAATGACGTCAAAAGAAAGAATTCAATCGGCAATAGATGGACGTGACATTGATTATGTCCCATTTTCACCTTTTCTGGCTTACGTTTGGGGATATTTTCCTGAATCAGTTCGAAATAATGGTGAATTGGCTTTTCTTAAAAGCATTAATGCTGATCCATTGTGGAGAGGCGCTCCGTGTCCTGTTATAGGGATTCCACCTAAACTCGAAACCCGAAGCTATCAAGAGGGTAATCTTAATGTTAATGAAACTATCACGCCTGTGGGGAAGATACGTGAAGCATATATACCAAGCCAAGAAGGTGGTACAAGCTTCCTTGTGGAACATTCACTAAAAACTGAAGAAGATTTCAAAGTTCGATACGAGTATTTTCCTCTATGGATTGAGGAAAATACTCGTTATGATCCTCGAATCGTAAAACCAACGAGCTTCAGTCCCAGCTTTCGCTTGGGACTGGATATAAGATTCATGCGGTGTTCTAACCGCATATATAATTACTGTTGACTATAAACTATCTTTGTGATACAATACTTTTTGTAGACGATAACCAAGTCTACACTAGGGCTGGGATAGCCCGAAGTTACGCTCGTGGAGAGGGGAGTTCACAGACGTCGTCTGTTAGCCCTTCGTTGAAGCAAGAAGCCTACGAGTTTACTCGTAGGTAATTCACGAAGTGAATTTGGAGCATGTAAAGAACCATCTTAACGCTGTCGGTTCTGAAGGCGTATCAATCGGTATGCTTATTCCTCGTGGTAAATCTGCTTTTCAATCTATGATAGAGAATTATGTTGGAACAGTAGAATTAATATATGCTCTGGCAGATTATCCTGATATTGTGGAAACTTTATGGCAGACTATGCTAGAAAATGATCTGAAAGCGGCTCGTCTGGTTGCTGAAACAGAAAGCTACGATTATTTTCTAACGTGGGAAGATTCTGGTACGCAGAATTACTCTCCAAAACTCTATCAAAAATACATTGCTTCTGAGATCGGGGATCTGAGATCGGGGAGTGGTGTCGTATGCTTAAAACTGATGGAAAGCGATATTATCAGTGGTGGTTTTTTTACCAGCCACTGATAATAATAGAATTAAATTCTGGTTAGATACCTAATTCTTTTATGCACAGATTACGGAAGAATATTTTCTGAGGCGGTCCACCATGAAGCTGAAGACCAAATAAGCCCTTCTTTGCACCATTTGGATCATAGAATTCACCAGTTACAACGCCATTCAGGATCAATATCGCATAATCATCAACAGCGACAATCTGGAACTCGTTCCAATCCTCTTTTTTCAGGATCGGCTCAACAAGCTGTGGTTTATAAGGGACAACAACTCCTCGTAAGCGTTCTTCGTATAATGATCCCCAGCATCCGTCCCCAATATCAGCCTGATAGCCTGCCATAGCGCCGTTTTCATCAACAACGCTTCGGTATTGAATTCCGCTGTTGAAACCAAGCAGACGAATTTCGCTGGACATTACGAAGTTGGAATATTCTTTTTCAGTCCATAGGAAAAGATTTCGACTCAATCCGTCAGTGGAATTGGCGAAAATACATTCGTCCTTAACTGACCAATATTTTGTGTCGCCTATCCATCCAGACAAGTCTTTTCCGTTAAAAAGTGATGTAAAACCCGGTTTAATGTTCATTTTATTCTCCTCATTAAAAGTGTTTAATAAAAGCCCAAGTGGTAGTAAGTTTACCTTTCGTAGAAACCGCATTTGCGGCGATGCCTTTACCGTTGACGTTTACGTCATCAAAATATCCTTCTGTATTGAATGTTCCGACCCCAACAGCTCCTTTTGGGAAGGATTTATCTTGCACCTCCATTTCTAATTTATTATCTATATAGCACTGAATGTTGTCTCCGGCGACAATGACTTTAAGAACAAAATTTTGGTTAATTTTAGATGGTTTGCCCATATTTTCCAGTAAAATCACGTTAGGAGATTTGATAAGCGCTGGACCTTCTGCGGCACGGGCGTCAAGCCTGAAATAGTAATAATCTCCTTTTGCTGTTTTATCTGTTACCCTGAAAAAAATCCCAACGATAGCCGCTGTATCACCACCGTTATTCATACGGACTTTTGCCTCAAGAGTATAATCCGTCCAATTTACATCACCAAAGAAAGTACGTTGGTATGTCTCATTAGTAGTAGTAGATGTCCATTTTGTATCTGATTGGATATACTCGCTACCTTTGACACCCCATGTTCCTTGAATCTCATCCCAACCTTTGGCATTGCCATCATTGAAGTCATCAAGGAGTGCATAAATTCCATTTACAAAGATAAGTGACAATATAACACATAAACATAAAGTTATTATTTTCATCTCCGATTTCGGCAAGGATACCCCTGCCTTCAGGCATGGGGAGGAATTGCCTTCTCCTTTTTAATGTTAAAAGTAGGCGGTAGTTTTGACGCAAGCTAAAATAAAACTTGCCCTGAAACTACCAAAACAGGTTAGCAGTCTTCGCCAATGTTATAGGACAGTTTGTGTGTAGACAGCACCGTTCCTTCCCCTCAGAACTTTTAACCATCTACCGCAGAGTTCGGAACTAGACTGAATATCCCGAAGTGCCTATATATTTGCCCCTAACGTAGTCTCAGTTGAGACTTAGGCTAGTCAACAAGAGTTGCGTCTAAATTTCAACGCAAGCCCCCGCATTAATGCGTGGGGTTATTGACCGTTATACCCTCTCACCCTTTAATTCCATCCCAAGAAGAGAATTTGTAAAATCCCTTCTTGAGAGGGACCCGGGGGTGTGTTAAATACACTAATTTTTGATCGAAGCCCATGTCGTGGTTAGTTTTCCATTCATCGAAACAGCACTTGTAACATCTTTACTAATGACGTTTACATCATCAAAATGCCCTTCTGTGTTAAATGTTCCAACGCCAACGGCGCCTTTTGAAAAAGAACTGTCTTGTAACTCAATCTCCAATTGTCCATCAATATAACACTTAATGTTATCTCCAGTGACATCAACTTTAAGAACATAGTCCTGTCCAGCTTTGGCAGGTTTAGCCATATTTTCTATTAAAATCGTATTTGGTGATTTAATAAGAGCTGGACCTTCGGCGGCACGAGTATCAAGCCTGAAATGATAGTAATCACCTGTTGCTGATTTATCCGTCACTCTGAAGAAAATTCCAATGATAGGAGCAACATCTCCGCCTTTTTCTATTCGTACTTTTGCTTCAAAAGTATAGTTTTCCCAGCTTACATCTCCAAAGAAGCTACGAAGATAAGTATCATTGGTAGCAGTGGATGCAAATGCAGTTTCTGTTTGGACATATTCACCATTATTAATACTCCATGTTCCTAGAATCTGCGACCATCCGGTATCATTTCCATCATTAAAGTCATCAGTTAAAGCGAAAATTCCACTTACAAAACTAAGTGATAACAAAGCGCATAAACATAAAATCGTAACTTTCATTAGGTGTACCTCCGATATTTTTGCTTAATGCAAAATTACTAAATTCTGAACTAAAAACTAACACTCTTATATTACTTGATTTCTATAAATAAATCAACAAGAATTCTATTGATTTATTCAGTTCTTCCGAAATTAAGTATGGTAATTGATAAAGAAATAAAAAACTATCTTCCCTCAGCGATCTTGTGAATCAAATCAATATAATACTGATAGTTCTCAAGCGACACATCCTGTGGCACAGCATGATCACAGGTAGGAATAAATCCACCTGTTTCCACAAGAAACGGAACTTTAGACATTACTTCTTCTTCAATGGCTTTTTTGCCTTTTGCCATAGCACGCTTATCAATAGCGCCTATTAGCCCAAGACTTTTACCATATTTTTTACGAACAGCTACCGGGTCCATATCAGAAGCAACTTCCAGTGGCCAGATGCACGTAATACCACCGTCAAGCCATATCGGGATGAGTTCATCAACGTTACCATCGGAGTCTAGCAGAACAATATCAACTCCATAGCGCCGAAGTAAATCTGTTATATGCCTATAGTGCTTCAGTGCCAATTTTCGATACAAAACTGGTGAGACTAGCGACCCGCTTTTGTATGACATATCTTCCCAGAACTCCGCAAAGTCAGGACGTACTTCTTGAAGCGCCTTTTCGATTATCTGCGATACGTATTCGGTTCGATACTCAAATATCTCCTCAACAAGCTCCGGTTGATCATAGAAAGCGATTGAAAGCCCTTCCATTCCCATAAGACTACGTGCAAAGCCATAATATCCACCAACTTGTAAGCACGTTGGAGCGCCATCGGATTGAAGTTTTAAGACACTTTCTTTCAATCCAGCGCCTACTCGTCCGGGTGTAGATGGATCAAGTCGTTTCTTAATCTCAAGGAAATCTTCCCTATTTTGTACCGGGAAACGAATGAATTGTCTGGTAGAATTTCCTTTCCTTGACCATCGTGAGATGACGCCATCCCCGCCTTGTTCCGTAATAACGTCATTTTCGTCAGATATGAGTTTATATTCAAAGCCCGGAATATAACCGAGATTTACCGGCATAGTTCCACGAAAGTAAACGCCAGAGCTACGATCAAATCCGAAGTAGCTTCTCAATGAATCTTCTGTCGGACCACTGCCGGGTCCGTTGGGATGTAATGCAGATGCCGGCATACCTTCAGCTTCCCATCTAGCAAAAGTTTCACCCCAGAACGCACATTCCCAATACGGTATTCGATCTGGTTGTCCAAAACTCATTGTGGCAAGAAATCTTTCTCTATCGTTCAATTTTTTTCCTTTCATGTTTATCAGTTGAACATGGTTTACAATCAATACGATACTTTAACATTGTCAAGTTAACCTGTAGGTCAAGATGGCTTGCTCCAAATTTCTACCCCACTCAACATTTTTGCCTTGGTTTGAAATGGTCTCTTACGACGAATCCCAACTCAACTATTTTCTGAGAAAGCTCTTTTTTCTACAATGATTGGATCGCCCTTTTCTTCATATATAATCTTTCTAAAACCATTTTTCTCTATTGTTCCATAATCATGTCCCGCATGTGCCGGATAGCAAAATAGGTTTATAAACTCCTGATTCCCTATATTTACCGTTCGATGGGCAAAGTATGGTGCGACATACACTAGAGTTCCCTTTATCATTCTTATACATTCTGTAACACCTGTTTTTGTTTCCATGACCATGTACCCATCACCATTCAAACAGAAGTATATCTCCGAAGTATCCACTGTTTCATGAAAATGTCCCTTAGTCATGTTGTATTCTTTTCCGATCTTTAAAGGGGCTACAATGCTTACGCCGTATACCAGATCATTAGAGCTTTCCGAATTCTTGAACTCATATACTCGGTATACGACTATATTTTCCTTAGAGATAATCTCCTCCAGGGCATTTCCATCTTGGTAGAATCCTCTCATTTCACTTGCCCGTTTTTCATAGTAATTATCATAAGCCGATGGAATTCCATTTTCACTTACGTGTATTCCTCGGGGCAATACTAGATTGACTAATTTATGTTTTTCATTGGAACTCATTTCTTCATATTTCCTATCCAATACCATTTTTATTTAATTGGTTTGCATTGTAGCCCAAGCTTCCAGCTTGGATTTTCTTTCCAGCCTAAAAGGCTGGGCTACAACTAATGCACAAGAATATAATCAAAATGGTGTAATATTTGACTATTTAACCGTTACTGGCATGAGTTAATTTTTGAAAAGTACCTCTGAGGTTATCGAATAAACCAATATAAGCGTCAAGGTATTCCTTATATAAGTTATGTCGTTCGGTATTTGGGATTATAACATCACCGTGAGGGATAGCGTTTTCCACAGCAGATTCAAAGTTTCTGTATATCCCCACTCCATAACCAGCAATGACAGCAGAACCAAATACTGCTATATCTGGTTTTGCTAAAGGCAAATATGGGATCCCCAATACATCTGCTTTTATGGTATTGAATAACTTACTTTTAGCTCCACCACCTATCACGCGTACCTCTGCAAGTTGTATATCTTCGAATAAAGCCTTTAGAATGGACAAATAATAAGCATATTCAAAAGCGATCCCTTCCATAATGGCTCTGTAAAAATGTGCAGGTGTATGCGACCATGTGAAGCCAACCCAGGCACCACGTATGTTTTGATCATTTGGGCAAACTCTACCCCCCAGATGTGGCAGGAATAGTAGCCCTTCGGCTCCTGCTGGTACTTTCTCCGCCTCTTCATTCAATACTTCATATCGGGCAGTTGTAGTGTTTTCATTCCAACAATTTTTACCTGCAAATTCATCTCGAAACCACCTCAGACATAAACCTCCGCCATTTATATATGCCAATGGTATCCACAAGTCTGGAAGGACAGAGCGTGAAAATATTATAGTTTTATTTTCTATATCCGGCTTGAAGGCATTTACACAGCAAGAAAAGACTGAAGCTGTACCAGCTACATCGAATATCTGACCTTTTCGGACGATACCGGCACCCAATGAACCAGCGGGCTGATCTCCAGCACCTGCTACCACTGGTATACCAGCTATCAAACCGCACTCATCGGCGCACTTCGAGGTTAGTTCACCAATAATTTTCCATGGGTGTATAATATTGGGAAGCTTTTCCGCCGGAATATTAAAACATTTCGTAATCGTCTCTGACCAGGACAGCTTTTGCACATCTCCAAATCCTGAGAAATGTAACTGTGTGTAATCAATGTAGGCATCTTTTCCCTTTAATCCTGTCATTCTTCCTGCAATATAAGTTGTGGGGACAACAAATTTGTCAATCTTAGAAAAAATATCAGGTTTTTCTTTCTGCCACCATAAAATCTTCGGTCCGTGCGCATAAGTGACAGGACAGCCTGTGATCGCTAAGACTTCATCACCTGCTTTTTCTTTCATTGTCTGAATATAAGGCTCACAGCGGGTATCCAGCCATGAATCATAATGCGTAACCGCATTCCAGTCCTTATCTATTCCAAGTATTCCAGCCATCTGACCATCTAGCCCGATGCCTGCGATTTCTCTTGGATAGATACCCGATTTCTTCACTACCTGACGTATCGTATTCATAACTGAATTATAGATTTCATCTGGGTCCTGTTCAACAATTCCTAGCTTTGGACGTATTAAATTGGAGTCTTCAAACGCATCTGACACAATATTTCCATCAGTAGAAAATATCGCAGTTTTTGTTCCCATAGTGCCTATGTCAATACCTATGAGATAATTTTTCGACACTGTCAGTCTCCTTGTCCTTCTCTTTATCATTGTTTCTTTGAGAACAAATTCCAGATAATCAAGACAAAATAAACATTTAGGTCTCATAAATTTACCAACAATCCCAAAAACCTAAATGCTTATCAACACTGGATTTGCTCAAATACTTTTCATATTTGTTACGAAAGAACCATTTTATTTTCTCAACCAACTTTTCTCAACCAACATTGTGTATTCTATCGTTTTATCATTTCTTAGTCAATAGTTATTGGTGAATTTATTTCTGAAAACACGACATACTCTCCTCTAGCATTGTTCAAGATATTCTGACATAATATATAAGTATAACTCATTTTTAACAATTATTAATAAATTCCTTGTCTTTCACTCGACTTTAACCATTTAGGCAACATAGAAAGCCATTTAAGACCAAAGCATTTGACAACATACTTCTGTGAAGAGCGAACAGGGTCACGATAGCATCCTTTAGCCTTTATTTTCTTACCCTTACGACGTTCAATGGTATCCATCAATACCAAGGAGGATAGGAAACGATATAGGAGTGAACATGATGAGCAATCCAAACAGTATTTTAGAAGCTTGTAGACCAGACCAACAAGCACGGTTAAGGACTCGATAGTAGTTAATGATATGTTTGTCCTTACTTAATCCCATAACACGTAATATAGCAGCAACAGTGCGTTGATTGTTGCATAGAATAGCACCAGTCAATAGAATCTGAGCATAATTCCATACTTTGATAGAAAACAGTGGCGAAAAGGCAGATAAAACAGTTATAATATCATCATTAAACATGGTGGGAGTCCTTTTTTGATTGTTTATAAAAAAACGAATGACAACAAAACAATCATACAGAAAAGTTCCCGCCATTTCCATATCAATTTACATTAAATGGACAAAGTCGAGTCAAATAGGTATTAGTTATTTTTAGTGTGGATATAAGTGTATGATTTTCGTACATCTAGTAAATAAGCAATTATGCTTTTATTAGTATATATCGAGTTATATGGTGTAAAATCTGAATAAGGATTTTCATAGGTGTTGAAAATAGGCTAAGTTTCTGATTGCTAGCACTATTTTTTCTAGTTGTCAGATTATTAAAAGCTACCAATGTTAAACCAGCAAATTGGCTTGAATCAAGGAAAGGGGTTTCCTCCATGAGAAGAAGAATTTCGGTCACAATTATCTTTTGTATGATTCTGTCGGTATGTATTTCTTTGGGTTTGGGATCAAATATTGCTAATGCTTATGTTGAGAAAAGCGGCATTCCTGATAGATGATAGTATTGTGAACCGTCTGAGCAGAGACATAAAGAAAGACAACAAGAATGTAGTCTGGAAGATGAATGTAGAGAGTCAAAAAGATAACGTCGAGTTGACACGGGATTCGTCATCAATTCCATTAGAGAAAGACTTATCCATTCAATGTGAAAGCTCCGTAATAGATATGAGAACTCAGAAGAGCATAAAGATTCCATCAGGCAAGCACGTTGTAGTGATTACACTGAAGGACAGGATCCCACAAAAGACATCATTGTTACAGAACTATCCCAATCCGTTCAATCCCGACACGTGGATACCATATCAATTGTCATCGGCAGAAGCAGTGGTAATCAGCATATATGACGTAAGTGGTCGTCTAGTTAGGAGATTGGATTTGGGAAATAAAGAAGCTGGAATGTATGTAAGTAGAGATAGGTCAGCGCATTGGGATGGCAGAAATGAGGTAGGTGAGCATGCGGCAAGTGGAATATACTTCTATTCTATTAAGGCTGGGAAATATAGTGCTACTGGTAAAATGTTAATACTGAAATAAGATTAAAGAATGAAGGTGATTTTTATGGATTTTAATCAGTATATTACACGGGATAAAAAAATATGTGGTGGAGAACCCGTTATAGCTGGGACGAGAGTTACACTAAGAACAATATTAGCAAGCCTTGCCGAAGGTGCAAGTATAGAGGAAATATTAGACGATTTTCCTACATTAAAGGAAGATGATATTCGGGCAGTAATTGCTTTTGCGGCTATATCTGCTAGTGAGGATCTTCCGATACCAAGAGTACCAAGCTTAATATGAGAATAAAACTTGACGAAAATATACCATTTAAACTTGTTGATATTTTAAATCAAATGGGTTATGAGGCTGACTCTGTTCCGCAAGAAGGTCTATCTGGACAGAATGATGAATTGATATGGAAAACTGCTCAAGAAGCAAACAGGTTTCTGATTACTCAGGATTTGGATTTTTCGGATATTCGGCAATTTGCACCGGGAACTCATTATGGATTATTACTTGTGCGTTTACGTGACCCTGGAAGATATGCTCTTGTGGAAAAGATTCAGATGATCTTTCAAACAGAACAAGTTGAAAGTTGGCAAGGTTGTTTTGTAGTAGCTACAGATCATAAAATTCGTGTTCGGTGTCCCAAATTTTTGGACGAAGATTAAGGTTAGGAATATTATATTTTTAGGAGGTGTAAGATGTCAAAAAAGAGATATAAATGGAGATTTCCTTTACCGAGAACGCATTGCGGTATATTACAGGGAAATGGCACTTTCGGCGCAATTATATGGGGTGATGATAAACTCTGTATTACTATGAATCGTGCTGATTTTTGGGATCATCGTGGTGGGATGCCATTCACTGAGGAGATGACTTACAAAAATATTCGAGAATGTCTTGAAGCAGGTGATGAACAAAGGCTTCGCAAGCTATTTGAAGGCACTCCACCTGAACCTGGACAACCAAATCGTCCTAGCATATTGCCATTCGGAAGACTAGAGATTGATTTTGGTAAAGATGTTAAAATTCTATCTGGTATACTCGACACAAAAACAGGTGAAGTTAATCTCAAGATCGAGAAAAAAGAAAAAGTCTATTCTGCAACTTGCGTTTTACTGATGGATAAACCTTGTCTTTATCTATCAACAGAGGATGGTCTTTCTATCCAGTCAATCAAAAGAGTTTCAGCATGGGAGTACGTCGGCGAATATCTCAAGAGCATAAGCTTTGATCCGCCTGTGATGTTTGACAATAAGAATTTATCAGGCTGGACACAGATGCGCCCTGCTGATCCGCATATATGCCTTGGATACCGATTTAATAACAACGAGATTATAGCAACGTTGGTCTACGGCGATACAGAGAAAAAATCGAGAAACGAAGCTAAAGCTATTGTTGATGAGGTTGAAAATCTTAGTTTGGATAAGGTTCGCAAAAGAAATCGAAGATGGTGGAAGTCCTATTGGAAAGATGTGCCTTCAGTAAAATTACCATCCAAAGACCTTGATTTTATATACTATTACGGTATGTACAAATTCGCAGGACTGACTAATCCTGATGGTGTGTCTGCAACCTTACAGGGTCCATGGGTTGAAGAATATCAGATGCCTCCTTGGTGCAGTGACTATCATTTCAATATCAACGTTCAGGAGTGCTATTGGCCCACTTTTGCAGGTAATAGGCTGGAACACATTAAACCACTTTTCGAGATGATTAAATCATGGGAGAATGATCTGCGATACAACGCTAAAACGTTTCTTGGCATTGATGATGGTCTTATGCTACCACATGCAGTTGATGATCGCTGTGTCTGCATGGGCGGATTCTGGACTGGCTCGGTAGATCATGGCTCTACTTCATGGGTTGCTCAATTGATGTGGCTTTACTATAAATACACTATGGATGATGATTTCTTGCGTGATGAAGCCTATCCTTTCATGAAGGGTACAATGAGAGTTTACGAAGGTATGCTTGACGATAAAGATGGCGAGCTTTCACTGCCCGTTAGCGTTTCACCTGAATATAATGGCTCATCTATGAACGCATGGGGTAAAAATGCCTCATTCCAGCTTTCGCTGATCCATTTTCTATGCAGAGCTTTGTGTGAAGCCTCAGAGATACTGGACGTCAACGAAGGCGTTGAAAAATGGGCAGATATAGACCATAGGCTTCCAGACGCTTCATTGATAAACAATCGGATCGCACTCTGGGATGGACAAGACCTTAGCAATTCACACAGGCATCATTCACATCTTGCAGGCATATATCCATTTGATACACTTGACTATGATGCGATAGGAAAACATTATAAAATCGTGCAGAACTCCATTTCGCATTGGATCAATAAAGGTATGGGTGAATGGAGCGGATGGTGTATGCCGTGGGCTTCGATCATACACTCTCGTCTGAAAAACGGTGAAGCAAGTGAAACGATTCTGGAATTGTGGAAACGATTTTTTACAAATGAGGGAAACGGCACACTTCACGACGTTAGATACCCCGGCATTAGTGTTATGGGAATGGGACGAACTGGTGGTGAAATAATGCAGATCGAGGCTGGTATGGCGGCGCTCACAGCGGTTCAGGAGATGCTCCTTCACAGCGTTAAAGGCGTTATCAGGATATTCCCCGGTGTTCCAGTCTGGTGGCGTAACGTCTCTTTTTCTGGTATGAGAGCAGAGGGCGCATTCCTGATTGATGCAGAAATGGAAGATGGAAAGATCACCAAAATGAAGGTTTTTAGCGAAAAAGGCTCTCACCTGAGAATTGAGAATAACATTGCCAAAGCTGTATTGGTAAAGCGTGATATTAATGACACTGAGGAAGTTTTATCTGACGAGATTATAGAAATTTCCACACATTTAGGTGAAACTATCACTATCACGAGGCTCGATCAGTAAATTAACGCCATAAAGAATTTGATGGATACGTTCGGGAGAAAGCGTTCCTATCTTTTCGACTAGATCGCTTTTGTTTACAGTGAATATCTGAGAGATATTGACTACACTTTGTCTTGGTAAATTCGCTTCTCCTTTATTCAGAAGAACATTCCCCGGCGAATTTGCACGCTTCAGGTTTGATGTAATTGCACACACAACTACTGTGTTGATTCTGCTAATATTAAAGACGTTATTTTGGATTATTACGTGAGGATGGCGATAACCCGGTTCAGAACCAGATGGCTCATCAAGATTAATCCAAAATACGTCTCCCTGCTTGATTACCATTGTTCCTTTACCAATTCTTTGTGTTTACGGCGCATTTTTTGAAGCATAATCTGCTCTTCTAGATCAGAAGTGTCATCATAAGCGGCATTTATGGCTTCAAGAATCTTTTGATTTTTGTGGCGCTGAATAAAATCCTCTACTGCCAAAGTAAACAGACGACTTCGAGTAATATCTAATTCCTGTGCCAGTGTATCCACCCGGTTAAGAAGTGATTTTTGTAAAGATATTGCGGTTTTGGTAGAGTTCATAAACTATATCATCCTTTCGGTTCTTAGTATAATAAAAAGTATAACAATAAGTATTACAAAAGTCAATCAAAAAAAATGAACCATTTTCGACTCGTGATTGTCTAATATAATATAATAGAAACGAAATCTTACGACAACGTAAAAGAGGATCCTCCAATGAATTCCGATAGGGATATTGAATTGGTTAAACTCTGTCAATCAGGTGACGTCACTGCATTTGATGAGCTTGTACGCAGACATCAGGATAGAATATACCGTCTAGTATACAAAATGCTCGGTGGTGCCTATGAAGCTGATGACGTTGCTCAAGATGTATTTCTGAAAGCATACAGGTCTATTAAGGATTTCCGCTGTCAATCGTCATTTTCTACGTGGTTGACGCAGATAACGATAAACCAATGTATAAATCACCTGAAAAATCGTAATAGATTTAAGTTCCTATCATTTGGATTGTCCTCAAGGCGAAGTCCTGTTGAGCCTCAGATTGTGGCTGAACGTAACGAAAAGCGTGAGAAGGTTTATCAGGTAGTCAACTCGTTACCGATAAGGCAAAAAACTGTAATAATACTGCATTATTTTGAGAATTACAGTTGCGAAGAAATAGCAGAAGTATTGAAATGCTCTATCGGGACAGTTAAATCTCGATTGTATTATGCTCGAATGGAGCTTAAAGAAAAGCTTAAACCGTTTCTTGATGATAGCGAATGGGCTGAAAATAGTTCGGAAGTTAGTGTATAGGGCATTGTAAAAAATAGAATAAAAATAAACACGGAGACACAGAGGCACGGAGAGAACTTAAAAAAGGATGAGGGATGAGGGATGAAGCCGTAATACTTTTTCTTCTTTTTCATCCATCATCCTTCCGCCTTCATCCCTAATAGCAATGGTAGGTGAAAAAAAATGAAGTGTTCTAAATATAAGAAATTTTTTGTTGAGTATACTGATGGGCGTCTTGATTATCACAAAAATCAGGAAGTACAAGATCATATAACGATATGCAAAACTTGCAGAGATGAAGTTGAAAAACTCCGATCCAGTATGGAACTGGCATCTTATGATAATATCCTCTCAAATGAAACGAAACTGCCTGATAACTTCCCAGAAAACATACTGGATCGGATATATAGCGAGAATACTAATTCCAAACTCTCTTTTAATCTTGCTCTGGGCATTGTAGTGATGATCTGTCTTGTTGGATTGGGTCTGGAAATCTCTCTTTTTCATAGATCGTCTTCGGATCAGAAAATATTGACTTATCAGACAAATACACAATCAATTAAGACTATCCTGCCAAAAATTGTGGCTACACCACAGTCTGATTATGTGAAGCCAATAATCATGGAGATTAAAGAAAAGTCCGTAAGTAACAAAAACGTACAACTTTCAAGCCTTCAGCATAGTAATAAAAATGATTTACAACAAGCCAACGTTCACATAAGTATGGAAATACTAAAACTTCTAGGACCAACCCTTGAAGTAATAGAAGGAGATAAACAGGAATGGGAAATAGAAATATAATTGGGTCTTTAGATAAATATATATCATTAATTCTTTTACTTTTAGCCTTTTTTACAACATGCACATCAATTAGTATAGCAATTGAGCCAATCCCCAGCTTTTTGACCACATTTTACGGTTCCATGAAATTGAAAGAAGAATTGAACCTGACTGGTACTTCACTAAAGGAGCTAATCGGTGACTCTAAAAAGCTTTCTGGACTGACTCAGGTGAATCTGAAAAACTACGAAACGTCAGAAGCGATGGACAACTCTACAATGGAATCATTTTCAAACGGTTATAGAGAAAGACTCGCTGATGAAGGCTGGCAGATGCTGATGATGGGTATGAATAGCGGTCGAATCATAACGATCTATGAGTTGATAAAAGAAAATGTGCGTGAAAAAATAATGGCAGTTATAGTTGGTCCTAATGAAGTCTCTGAGATGATATTAATTGGCAAGGTCGAACTATCTGCCTTAGAGGATTTGAGAGATGTGCTATTGAAAGCAATGCCTAAATTTAACGAATTAAAGCCGATGGCAGAAATTCTAAAAATCGAAGCATCTCCGTCTCAATATCCAATAGATGCAATAGCAAGGTGGACAGAATTGATTGATAAATATGGTGATGCAGCGCCATTTGAAGTCTATTATAAACTTGCTTTAGCTTATGAAAATATGGGTAATTACATAAAAGCTCTGGAACTTTATAAATCATTAATTGATAACAGAAATGCTCGAAATATAAATATAATGCCCTTGGAAGCTTACTATTGGGCAGGATGGTGTAGTGAAAGGATTTTAGAGTTTGATAACGCAAGGAAATACTATATACTTTTACTAGAAAATTTCGGCGGATTACAAACTAATAATGATGATTATATTGCTTCTGCTGAAATGGCTTTATTGAGATTGGATAAAGTAAAAGATGAACCATTGTCAAATATGATACTGACGGAGAAGGCACAAAATCTTTACCTTAGGCAAAGGAATTATCCAGAAGCCATTGACATATATGCGATATTAGCTAGCGATATGCCTGAAGAAAATGCAAAGTTTACACTTGACAGTAAACTCGGATCATCAAAAAGTGCTTATGCACCAACTGCCATGTTAATGATAGCTCTTGCCTTTGGTCATACTAAACAGTATGAACTGCAAACCAAAGTATTAGAAATATCCGTAGAGAAATATCCTAACTCAATTAGTCACTTATATCTAGGAATGGCTTATCAGAATCAGGACAAATACAAAGAAGCTCTCGAACAATATAAGATTGTCATCAACGACTATCCAAATGCGAGTCCATGGCAATCTTTGACTGCTTATTATAATGCGGCTGAATGCGCCAAAAAACTCGGTAATATGGATGAAGCGAAGGGATATTATAAAAAGATAATGGATATGTATAGTTCAATCAATTCCCCGATGGTTGGTGATGTTGAGAGGGAAATACTCAAGATTGAGCGTGGAGGAAAACTGCCATTTCTTGGGCTTGGTTTCAGGTATAGAGAATCAAAAGAAGGTGCATACATAACCACAGTTTTCAAGAATGGTCCCTGTAAAGACGCAGGCGTTCAACGAAGTGACTTACTGCTTGCGATAGATTCAGAGAAGACTCCAGACCCAAACGTAGCGGTTAAGATTATCGCAAAAAAGAATATCGGAGATAAGATTGTTCTGTCAATCAAGCGTGGTGAGGATACACTAGAAATACCGGTGACACTTACAGCCACACCTGAAAAACTGGAACGGTAAAATATAATTTATCACGAATTACACAAACAGGACGAATTTCACGAAATAGTTAAGATAGTGACTTGTGCTAATTGTTTTCGTAGCCTAAGCTTCTAGCTTGGAAAATTGAAAAGCCAACCTAAAAGGTCGGGCTACAAAGTGCCTTAAATTCTTAATCTATGAGAATTAGCACAAGTCATAAGATAGGTAAATGGTTTTATTTAGTATTAAAAAGGAGAGGAATGCGATGGTTACTTATAAGACATGGAAATTGATTGCCATATTTGGAGTGGTATTATGCTTAATGACGTTGTTTATACCAACAATATACTGTGAACTTTCACCTTCTCAGTCTTCAGCCTCTTATAATGAGACTGAAAGATTGCAGAAACTTAATCAGTCAATACAAGCACTTGTTTCTCAATACAAGGAATTGCAAAGGCAACAAGATGATGTTTTGAATGATATTAATGTCATATCAAGAGAGATGTATTCGCTGTTCGGTTTATCTGTAACTGATGAAAATATCGAAAATACATGGGAAACCAGAAATTTTACATACGAAACAGCGCCTTATGGAAATCCATCTGGTGACAAATTCAACAAAGACATCGAGATTCCAGTTGAGAAAAAGCAAAAACTCATTGCGAATGGGGATTTTGAGAAAAATCTTGATATTTGGGAAGTTGGGCATAGCTTAGATCGTCAGAATAGCATCTGGAATTGTCAGATCGTATATGACGAAGATAAGAAATCAAACGTTATTCAATTCAAAAGATCAGAAAGCAAGAATGACGGTTCATCAGCGGGAATATCTCAGGACGTATTCATTGACCTGTCTCAATATGATAACGTACGCTTACGTCTTGATGTTATGCCTATATTCCAAAGCCTAGTCGGAGGCGGTTGGGTAGGCGGGGAGTATCCCATTATGGTACAGGTTGCCTTTATTGATCAGCGAGGTGATCCGCAAACATGGACTTATGGATTCATCTATGACGGTGATAGCCAATATGAAAATGTAGCAAATATAGAGCAGAACAAATGGTTTACCTATACATCACCGAATCTAAAGGAAGTATCGCCAGATTGTGCTGATGCACAGCGAGTTTCTGACATGCAAGTTATTGTGAAATCTCACGAATATAAACCGCCTGTTATCCCAACGTATATCACCCGTGTATTAGTCTACGGCTCCGGTTGGGATTTTCAGGGCAGAGCAAACAATATTGAGTTTGTTCTGACTCCGAAAATGATTAACCGTAACGATAATGATAACGAAGATTTCTATTACGTATTCCTTTTGCCAATCTATTGGAATAGTAGAGTAATTCCTGTTCAACCAATAAGAAATAAATTCGCGGCATGGTTCATTTTCCAAGATAATTAAGGTAACAAAATAAGCAATTTCTCCTATTCAGGTCAAGGTTCTACTAAATGAGATTCTATTATGTATATTTTTGTATTAAGTTTTAACATGGGGATTTTTACAAGTCAAGAAAATTATATTTTCATAGTCTGTAAAAGTTTTCTACTTTATTATCGCAAATTTCCCATTGATAGTAAACTTGCTTGCTTCTTCGGGTTTGAATGATTCTATGTGGTATATATACATGCCACTTGCTAACGGTGTGCCTGAGTCGCTTTGTAAATCCCATTCCTCTTCATTGGTGTTGTTAACGTGATATATCGTTTTAATGAGCTTTCCGTCAAGTGTGTATATCCAGATGTTTGCTATTGGGGGGAGATTGGTAAATTTTATGGTTGATAAGCCTATACAGGGCTGGGGTACTACTTTAACTGTTTTTAGATCGCTGGCAGGCTTTGTTGTGGCAGGAAAATTGATGGAAACAATGTTTGAATAATCGCTGATCCAGTTGTAAAGATTAACTGAGCTAACTGTATAGTAATAAGTGTTTCCAGCATAAGTATTATTATCAATGAAGTATTGGACGGACTTATCTACGGTTGCAATTGGCGTCCAAGGTATTGAACCTGTGGAGTTACGGAATATCCTGTATCCAGTAATCTCTGAATCGTTTATGCCTTCCCAATGCAGTAATGGCTTGCTAGACGCTCCAGTCTTGATTGTTAAGTTTGACGGCGACTGCGGTGCAACACCGGGCGCAGAACTTACTTCGTTGGAATATCCGCTTTCTCTACCGTCAACAGTCACTCCTCTGACAACGTAATAACTCAGCGATCCTTTATCTACGCTATTATCCTCGTAAGAATTATTATCCACTGGTATTTGGGCGATCTGCGAATATCCGCTCCCACTGACTTTGCTTCGGTATATCTTGTATGAAGTCACGTCAGGGCTTATACTTTGTGACCACGATAATGATACCGATTGCTTGTTCGGACTAGCGGTTAGTTTTGCAGGAGTGATGGCTCTGGTTATGGCAGAATCAACGTTGGCACGAAAATCATTCAGGTTCTGACCAATTACTAAAGCATAAACAACTGATACTGAACCGCCTGCTGGTATATTATAAGGACCTGTGGATATGACGTTGAGGTAGTTGCCGGGTTTCGATTTTATTGTTTGGACGTTATCAATTTCTCCGTTGCTCATAAGCATTGATCTGTCGGAATCCAGATATACCCATTGAGACACATCCACAATATTATGAGATGCGAACTTCCCGTTTATAAGTGCCAGCCCAACGTTGGTTGTTTCTGAACCATTGGAATCATAAGCGAATCCGGTCTGTCGTTGAGCGTCCCAATCTACAAGATCATCTTCCCAATCGTTGAAATCCACGTCCCAATTTGTATGAACAGCGATGTAAAAATCCTTAATCTCTGTATTTTCACGATTTGTCAGTATTATCTTTACCACAATGCATTCATCATCATTGGGATAAATTGTTGAATCCCACGCATAAGTATATTGGTCAAGCGTTATTTTATATGGAAAGTCTTGATAACGGTCAGGTGAATATTGCGCATGTATGGTCTGGTTAGATTGTGGGTTATCCGATACATAAGACACTCCGCCATTAGGTGTAGTGGGCATCCATTCACCTACAACAGAGGTGTTATCTGCATCTCCTGCGTTATCATAAGCTGATGCTACATTTCCCTGTGCATTGCCAACCCAGATTTCAGAGAATGGGTCAAGATATGCCTTACCTGAGTATACAAAGTTCGGATATACCTGATTATTGTCAAGTAAACAAAATGCTCCCCAGTCTGAAACCACCATCTGAACCTTGCCAACATTATGTATAAGGCTGGTATCAGAAATAGCAGGTAATGGAGTTACTAATATTACGATTATGAAGATTTTGATAATTATTTTAAACATAAAACTAACAACTTGTGCATTGTTTTCGTAGCCCAAGCTTCTAGCTTGGAAAAGAACAAAGTTAATCTGAAAAGCCAACCTGAAAGGTCGGACTACAAAGAAAATAAAAAAATGTTACCTTAATTATGAACCATGCCGAATTCATTCGTGAAATTCGTTTATTAGTGATTATCTTGTTTTAAAAATCATTATCTGAGTGTCTATAGCTTATGATGTAGGTTAATGTCTACCA
>Ga0247841_10001048_pt1 | contig 66070 bp, 70 predicted proteins | sample LaCruzMarch2015__2_FD_192410 | JGI IMG/M metagenome (GOLD analysis project Ga0247841, IMG submission 192410) | Freshwater microbial communities from meromictic Lake La Cruz, Castile-La Mancha, Spain - LaCruzMarch2015_18m | ecosystem: Environmental > Aquatic > Freshwater > Lake | place: Spain...
GCTCCATATCAGGCGGAAAACGCGAATCCATGTGTACTCTTAATTCTTTCGCTCTTCTAAAAGAACTGGCTGCCGATTCTTTATTCCGCGAAAGATACGCACTCGCGCCCAGAAACAAATAAGCTTGCCCTTTAGAGGCACTATCTAATACTCCTGAATTAATTGCTTTTTCGAAGTTGTTTATTGCGGTAGGGAAATCAAACGACTTATAAGCATACATACCTGTTAAAAAATACTGTTGCGCTAAGAATTTTTGTTGTTCTGCTTCCTTTTCTCTTTGTCTTCGTTCTTCATTTTCTCTTCGCCGCCTTTCCTCATCTTGTGAAGGTACCCTGGAAGAAGATTCCTGCGGTCTTGCTGGCAACACGGTCGAGACAATCGGCCCTAATATATAACAAGCTGTGCCGGAAATCATCTCTGACACACCTGCGCAACCGCTGAGAAACAGACTTATGGCACCCACCGTAAAAATCATCATTCTTTTCATTTTACCCGCCCTCCTCAGAAACCTTCCGAATCTGATAATTGTTTGCCTCAAGATTATAGTCAAGCTCGTACGTGAAATTTGGTTCAAAAGCGTATGTTATAACCACTGTTTGCAGCGAATTATCAAAAGGAACAAACCGTATGCTATGTTGACCCACTGTAACCATAATCGGCTCTGCGGCAGGTGAAAAAAAGCTTTTATTCTCAATAACTACCCTGGCAGCCGGCCATGACCTAATTAAAATCCAGGAGTATTCTTTTTCCTTTACTGGTTGTACTTCCTGGTTATTGTTCTCTAATAAGGGAGCAGGCAGATTGTTATTGGCGCTATATGACCGATGTTGTTCTGTGTTCGTAACCGTTGGCAGTAAAGAAAAATTGCCGTTTTCTATACTGCCAAGGAAACTTAGGAAGTGCTTGTCCAAGAGGAGAAGAGTTAATAAAATCACCAGTATCCATTGGCGTCTTGTGAGAGGATGCGGAGGCACTCTATCACGTTCCGCCGGCTGATAGAGTGGATAAAAACCCTCATTCCTTTGAATGTAACCGGCTGGTTGTTGGTTCGCTCTATTTGGATTTACCGGTATTCGCTGTGCCATTGATTACCACCTTTTGTTTTGAATATGGTTCACCTGCATTTTCGCTCGCAAAAGAGGCTAGCAAGGGTAAATCATCCCCGATAGACAACACACCGTTTGGAGAACAGACAGGGCAGTTGCTGACGGATGCTTGAACAGTCGCTTGGTCCAAACTGTAATTGAGCAATTCGGTGAACACTTTGTCTGGGCATCTTATTCCCACAACATACCGCATCATCATCCATACCAGATGCGAAGCAATGGACATATTCAGGAAATAAACCGAGGGGCTTGGAATCTTTTCTCCCTGAATATATCCTCCTTCTTGGTCTGTTTTTGAAGGCTGTTTTTGAGAAGAAAAGGACCCTAAACAATCAAGACAATAATGGGTGCCGGGAATTACCTTATAAACCTGTCCGGCAACATACTCAATTGTTCCGTTGTTGCTCTTTATACCAGTCCCCCCATCAAAGTACGGTATTCCATGGGCTAATGCCAGTTTATTGATAGCCAACCGTGCTTTGGGGTCATCTACACAGCCGATTATAATATCGGCTGATTTAGCAACGCTCTGGGCTCTTATATTGAAAATATCCCAGGGAATAGCAGTCACGTTTACGTCAGGGTTCACTTGCCAGATGTGTCGCTTTAACATTTCCACTTTTGGCGTTTTGTTGATGGTGTCAAAACGGGTTGAACCCAAAAGGCGGTTTTCATTGCTGATTTCAACGATATCCGGGTCAATCAGGATGATCTCTGAAACTGGAAGTCTGGCCAGCATTTCAACTACAATAGAACCAAGACCACCGGTACCGATTACCGCAATTTTCAATACGCTGAAATTTCTCTGCGCTTTCGGTCCAAAGGCAAGAATGTTTCTGGAATAGACCTCTTCGTTAACGCCTTTATCTCTTAATGGCGACGAATGCGGAAAAATAAAGCGCACCCGGTCTCGATAGAGCACTTTTACAATATCCAATGGATGGACCTGTCGGTTATCGCAAAGACAGATTCGAGCGTCAAGTTCTGTGACAGACGGATTGGTTACTGCACTGCCCGCGATAAGTCCGTTAAAGGTTCGACTCAGATATTGAAACAGACTATCTAAATCGTTACGGTCATCAACAAAACTGAATTTGGGAGAAATTGCGCCGACATGAGAATGGATCTTCAAAATATGTTTTTGTTCCGAACACGCCCGTTTATAAATTTTGGTCATGAACTCCTTTGTGGGCGACACAATCACCGGGCTCCGCTTTGCGTATTCTTCTTTCGACGGAAATGTAACTTCATCAAAAATCAACCTTACATGCGATAAACTTGTACTTTTTTTGGCGAACCCTATGGCAAAAGTTTCAATCGACGGAAATCCGGAAAAATGATCCCGGAGCATATTGTATGCTGATTCCAAAAACACTAATTCATATCGCATTATTTCTCCTTTCATGCCTTAGACATTCGTTGATAAATAAGGTCCACTATCGTAAGGAGATTATCCCCTGAGAGAACATCCCAAGAAGGTTTCCAATCCTGCAAATGAAGACAAAGATAAGCATAGTTCAAATGAGAAAGTCTATTTGCTCCTTGCGCCTGAAAATAATGAACTGTTGTCCATCCCGTAATAGTTCGGAGGTTCTTGTCGAGATAAAACTCCGAAGGGGACACATGAATCCCCGTGTAGACCCCAGGTAAAGTAATTAAGAGGTTTGAATAGCGCGGTATCCATATCGGAGGAAGATCGAAGTTGTCGATTCGAACCCACGTATATTCTTCGCGGTCGTAAATCACTACCTTGTCATAAAAAACCTGCTGAAGAAAGAGCATATTCTGGTAATACCAATTTGCAATAGCATTTTCATACATTGCGCCCTCCCGGAGAGGATACGGTTGCACGCCGTATCCTCTCCTATTGTGTTGGTTAAATTTAAGCATCAATTGTCTGAGGTTGGGTGTCAAAAGTCTCACCGTCTTTTACGGTGATTGCGCCAGTAGGAATGACCTTTTTACTCCCATTTGCCTCAAGTAGTACTAAATCCCTATCCCTGCCATTCTGTCCGGTTGCAGTGATAATCTGACTGGTTGTAGTTTTTTCTGGAATGACGATTTCTCGGCCTGCAACCTTAATTGTTCTCATCGCATTCATAATTTTAATCACCCCCTTTCAGTTACATTATTAACGTTTTAGCATTTTTATGCATCCAATCACTGCAATGAGGACCAGCGCAAGTTTTGCCAAACTGTATATTTCCTGATCCATGTTTAATCTCCCTGTTATGAAAATCTTTCGCTTAGTTCTTCATTCTCAATAGAGCCTAAAACTAACCAGTTAGGATAATTTTTAATTTTGTCATCACCTCCTCTTTTCAGTATGGTAGATAATCAAATAATGCCTCTACCTTATACGGTGGAAAAACCACAAAATACACAGCTTCATTTTCGTAAATGTAATCCTTATCGTTCAGGATAGCTGTAGTTCCTTCACATCGAATGATCGCAATTTCTTTGCTCATCTTCAATTTTTTCCTTACTTCAGATACTTGTATTTGGTTGGTATCGGGAAAGTTTTCACCACAAATACATCCCGGAACGATAATCCAGATATCCATCACTTCCTCCATATCCGCAGCTTGACGTTCTGATCGTCAATACCAACGGCCGCAACTAGAAAAATAACCCTAACGACTCCGAAGAAATCATTGTCCATTATTGTCCCTCTTACCATGAAAATAAGACGTCGAATCTTTTATTATTAACAGATTCTAAAACTCGCCAGATAGGATGAATTTGAATTCTGGGATCTTTTACTTCAGGATGTTCTTTAAAACTTTTTTCAACCCTATTAAGGGTAACCCTATCTGGACAGGCGACGATGACGCGGTCAAAATCGGCTGCAAGATCTTTTACTGCTTGGTCATACTCGAGATTCTCTGTACTCAGAGGAATTTCGATGGCTATGGTCAAATTGTTAAGAACATCCACAACTTTTACATCTACTTTTTTTCCAGACATATCGCCTTCGACTATTGCCGTGTAATGGTTTTCGCGTAAATGGTGGGCAATAAGTTCCTGGATAAATCGGTGCTCCTTACTTCGCCCTCCACGGCCAAGGTCAAGGCCCTCCGGAAAAGCGGCTTTGGTTCGTCCTGCTTCAGTAAGAAGATAAAACTTGGTCATTCTTCCTTTTCTAGACATCTGGAGTTCCAGAAACTCAACCCAACCATGTTGTTCCAATTTATCGAGTATAATCATTCCAGAGTCTAAACTGATTGTTTTTTCACCTGGTAACAAGCTAATGGTTTTACACCTTTCAGCAACTCCAATAAAGGGCCTTTTTGCAATATCCTGTAAAACTATTGTTTCCTCGTCAAGAACTGACTTTGTTTCATTCTTGTTTCCAAAAGACCAAGGCTTCCTTGGTACAATTGGAGAGAGTGTTTGAAGTATTCTTTTGTTATTCTCTTCAACCTGTTCATCGGTTATTTGGGGCAATCGAGGAAGAACGGTTCGCATGAGAAATGGAGAGGTGTATCTGTCGCCTAATTTCGCGCAACAGATAAAGGTCGGAATGTGCGACAAACTCACTGCCTGTTCAAAATTCAGGAACATAGATCTCTTGACCGTTGCAATATCATCTTCGTTAAAAAGATGGAAGGAAAGGTAGGCGAAAGTATTGCTTTTTGTCGAATCTCCTAAGGCAGAAGGCGTTGTGGTACCCTGACCAATGCTTATCCCAGAATATCGAACAAAACCATGAAATTCGTGTATTGGTTCGCATCGCCGGAATTTACCAAAAATATGTTGGGATTCGTCAATTATGAATACTTGCCTTAAAATATCTGGATAAGAAAGAGCGTCAGTTTGAAGATCTGAATAGCTTTGGTTCGAAAAAAGCGTTTGGAGGTACAATTCATGGAGATTTGAAAGGTTCTGGGTTTCTATGATGATGCTTATGTTTTTTCTGGCGAGTTCTCCGGGCATTATCCCTTTGCTACATTTTAGTGAAGCTCCCAATGGAGATTCAAGAATCCCGCTTGATATCACCTGTTGAGACCACTTTAAAGACGGGTTGACAGAGACTCCGGTAGGCATTCTCATTGTTTTAAACCCCTCAGAAACTTCAAATTCAGACGGGAACTTATGTCGGTTCTCATCCGCTAACATAAATAGATTATTGATATTGTGGTTATATACAGCAATGGAATCATGCCGTTCAAAAACTCTGGACCGTATGTCTGAAATTCTAGAAAGATACCCCTCTTTATTCACTCCAGAAGGCCAGGCGTTGAAATTCAAAAAGGCATCTTTCCCAACCGTGAAGATTAAAACCTTATCCGGAAACATAGCTTGTAACCCCCGAAACTGCCGACCCTTCTTGTCGAATATCACCACCGAAATTCCGCACTCGATAAGTTGGCTAATCAAACGAATCAAAAAGGCTGTCTTGCCAAAACCGGTCATGCCAACGACCGCAAGATGTCGAAGAAGTTCGGGAAGTTTTAGTCTTACTGGTAGATTCCCCTCCAACGTTCGCCCGATTTCAATATCCCCTTCTGAAATTCGGCTTTTTTCGTCAGGTTCTGGCCGGAAAGGTTTGGCAAAGTCAATTTCATTTTTGATTTTCTTCTTATTCATAAGGAACTCAACCCGTTCTTTACATAGAAAATACGACCCCTCATCAATTTCGATATAGGGATTTGCCAATATCTTAGCTAATTTACGAAGGGCGTTATCGGTGTAGGCAAACCCTTCTCTTTCAATTGTTAGGACCAGTTTCATTACTTCTTCTGGTGTTACCTTGGTTTTCATTGGTTTCAGGTTCCTGATAAGAACGGGTTTCAGCATTGCCGTGGCCAAGAGCAGTTAAGAGCAACTTGGCCAGCAATCTGATTGGAGCAAAGAGAATGCGCAGAAACAATGTTTTCCGCCAACATTGCCGGCAAAACCTGTTTTTTTCTGGAATCGTAGACTCAAATGGTTGATTCTGGATAGTTTGCTTGAAGATTTTCATCCTTCCTGTAAATTCTTCATGCCCTAAATGGCCCGTCCAAAATTGTCTATTGCATCCGATACACTTAAAACCCTGACTCTCTTTGACTAAATTACCGTCCAGTGTGCATTGGAAGAAATGTTCATCTTCTTCTAATTCGCTTCCAGATTCCGTAATAACCACCTCGAGATGCCTAACGGTTTTGATTCCATCCTCTGAGTTTTCGGCCATCGACGTTGTCTCTTCATATTGAGAAAGTTTGCCGGTGGCAGGGTCAAACCTTCTAAGGCGTCGTATTATCACCTTCGATTTAAGAATATCTTCCGGGTTTTGATTGTTGTTTTCCGGATTCTGGTCGTTGTCTTCAGGCATTTTAATCCTCCCTGAAAATTAGTGATTCATAAGAAAAATCTTTTTAGCGATTGCCGTATTAATAAGAATGCCTAATACAAGAATTACTGATAAAATTTCCGCGCTAACATTAAAGATTCGATCAAAACATTTCGCGTAGAAGGAAGCGAAAAAGACAGCCAGGAACAAACCCACGAGAAATCCTAAGAGCGAGCTTGCTCTGCTGGTATTTCTTATAATATTGTTGGCAATAATCGCAACAATAAAAGTATATCCGCCCGCTATCACGAGCATTTGCAGACAGAAATTCAATATGTCTGAAACCTTTTCATTCCCTGGAAAATAAAAAATCATTTCAATCCTCCCGGTTTGCCGGGACCAGAACCTCTTGTTGAAAAATTCTGGCCCCGACTTTGTTTACGTTTACTACAAAGGCAAGAATTTGGTAATATTCAGCACTTCTTTCCCCCGAAACCTATCCAGACGGCATTGAATGCTAAGAGCGCTGCCGAGTAAGGTTCTGCAATCCGTCGCACCTTCCGGCGTTTTCCCGCAGGCTTTTACAAACCGGCGGTAGATCCATAAAGCTGTTTTCAAGGTCGATAACTTAGTAAACGCAATTTTCCCGCTTTCCGGGCCAGCCATAACCTCAAGTTTATAATTGTGGAAAAGTTCCTTTTTCCTTGATACCGAACGTTTGACAGATAGTGCTTTAACAGTGTATGTTCCGGGTTTGAGCAATAACGGCTGTTTGTCGTCCACTTTAGTCAGGTCCGGAATAATCAAGCTGTTTTCCTCAGATTTAGGCGTATTTTTTTCTGACATTTTGGCCTCTACGTTTGTTTCTGCGCGACCAGAGGCCAGGGCCTATGACCAATTTCAGCCCTGGCCTCCAGTCTATCCACGCAGTCTTTCAAGGGTTCACGACACTCCATTGAATCTATGTTCCCGCTTCTCCGTCGATATTCTCTTCAACAGCGTCTTCCCCTTTTAGGACCAGGTACTCATAAGACTTGCTCAAAACCAAACCAACCAGCGGTAGGTCCTGGGCCCTAAACGAATTGCTGTTCTGCCAGTTGCCTTCGTGGTCTTTGTAGCGCCGCTGTAATGTTACAGAGTTGAACTCAGTTTTCTCGCCAGTGCTTGTGGTGCCTTCGTTTTTCCAGATTGCTGCCGTGATGCTCCAAGCTCGGAATTTTTTCTCAGGCTTCTTCTTTTCGTTCATTGTGTAAGTTTCACCTCCTTTTGAAATCTTATTGCCCTTCCAACGCGTAAAGAGTAAAACCAAGTTAAAAAGGATAAACAATCGTTTTTCATTTTCTTCGAAACTCTGTTTGCAACAAGTTTTTAGCCATTTTTACACGATAGGTGGCCGTCTTCATATAAATTCCTTGCTTTTCGGAAATTTCTGCAAAGGTGTGACCATTAATCCAAAGCCAGAAAGCCTCACGTTGTTCGGGTCGGCATTGTTCCAAAATAGTGTCCACGTCGATTTGCATCAAAACTCGTTTGGCAAAATCAGAGTTCCTATCGACAAGAAATTTTTCGCAATGCGCGAGATTTCCTTCTTCGTTAGAAATAAGCTCGTCAACAGAAGGACCACTGTTTTTAAACTTTTGAATTAAGCCATCAGCGATTTTAATTGCCTGACGCCAAAGACATCGTGAAATAAACGACTCGAGATCGCCACCTTTGTGATACGGCAAAACCTCAAGAAGTTTTTTCCGCAATTCTTGACACAGATCCTTAAAATCCCACGGAAGCCAGTACCAAACTTTCATAGCACGTCGCGCTATTTTTATTACGATCCTTTCATAAAGATCTTCCCACGCTTTTGTTGCCGCCATCGAAAACCTCCAATGCGTGGGGACGGTTTTTGAAACCGTCCCCACGAGGTTGTTTTCGAGGCCTCGAATTATTAGAATCCCATCCGGAATGGGCAGATCTGCAAATCTTGATCAAGGATTTGCATTTAACGAAGTGAAACTAAAATATTTTTTTATTTCCACACCTCCTTTACTTAATTGATGATTCGATAGAATCCTGCATATAAAAAAATGAATTATTCGCTTTTATGTAGAGGATAAACTAAGAGGTGAATTACCGTAAAGCAAGTGGGATTCCGGCGGAATTCCGGCTCTAACTTATTAAATTACAATAAGAATTACTATTTACCTACTGCTAATTCAACAAAGAGTAAGAAACTACATGGGGAAATGTCTTTGGAATGGTTAAAATATAATTGGCAAGATAATAGCAGATGCACTATTATTTTAATTGCTTGGTAAGGATTGAATATCAGGAAAAAAACTGTGTTGCGGGGATGCAACAAATTACGAAGCGAAATGTTCAATCAATACGAAGAGATTAAACAGGTTGCGCGGGTTAGTTTGTAGATGTTTCAGGGACCATTAAGGAGAGATTTTGGTTCTTCGTGCAATATTTCATTAAGAAAAGCAATTTTTACTTTGTTGTTTGACAACGGAATTCGCGCTTTATTTTTCTCGCAAACTCGCTCGATTGCTTCTGTCAGTGTTTCTATTCCTTTTTTAAAGAGTGCCTTCCAATCATTGTCGTTGAATCTCAGATTTAAAGTTTTACACGCTCTGGACATCAAATAAGACTGTCTTCCAAAATTTTTTAAAGTAGAGAAAAAACCTTTAAATTCAATAGCGGCTTCGTTTTCTTCAAGCACTTCAAAAATCTTTTCAATGTTTCTTTTGTAAGGAGAAACAAAGGAGGCGATTGAAGGGTAAACTTTAATTTCTTCGAAAAATTCTAATTGAACCATAAAATCTTCATCTTTTACGCTTTTTATAATTTGGTCTTTGTCTTCCAGTTTTGGAGCAAAATGGGCGCGCCCGGTAAAGAGAAGTTTTCGGGCGAGGTCAAGCTCGTAATCTCGTCCGTAGATCTTTAGGTCTCGTGATTTACAAAGCGCCCCCTTTTTGTGTTTTACTCTGTCTTTCGCAAGGGCTAGGACAATAATATCTGGAACAACTCTTTTAAATTCCTTTTCAATTTGGAGTGGATGGCTATTAATTTGTATAAAGAACTCTTTGTTGTCAGACAACCCGATTTCCAACACATTCTCCGAAGGTTCTAAGTCTGTTTTTTTATAACGAAGCATGAATTCCTTAAGTAACTGACCTATTTCTTCTTGGAGCTGTGTTGAAATGTTGGGGCTTTCTAAAATTGGCTGGAATCTTTTATCCAAATTGTCTGCGCTGATCTCTTCGTTCCCCATGGAAACTCTTACGAATATTTGGATACCAATGAGCATATTGTTAGATTCTTGCGTACTACTTCTTGCAAATTTCAGGACATTACGAACACCGGTGGGCAAACCCAAATCTGTGCCCTCCAAGTTTGTTCTCTCTGAGACAATTCTCCAAATAGCGTCAAATTTTGAAAGCCATTGGGGATAAAATTTCTCGGCAAATTCACGAGCGATGTCACGTATTTTTATTTCCATTTTCCGTTTTAAAATCCATGAATATAATAACCGTCTATGATATCAAAAATACACTTATTGGATTGTAAATACTTACCGGAGATTAACTCTTTGTATAACATCTGATTTATGTCGTACATTTGGTATGAAATATCCTGAATTTTTGATGGAGACTCAAAAAGACTGGTATTCTCTCTGGCGGTTTTGGTAATTTGTATTAATTTAGAACAAACATCACTATACCATGTTTCTAAAACAGGACGATGCTTTTCTAGAAGGGGGTTCATGTCTAAAAGAAACTCATAAAGCCAAAAATCCTCGTAAATTTTAAAAAATTGGCTGAAAAAGACTACAAGGGTAAAAAAACGCAAGTGAATCAAATCGAAAAGTTTTTTAAGGTCTCCAACTCCCCTCAGACAGATTTCGAAACCAGGAACGTCCACAATCTCTCCCTTTAAAAATAAAACTGCCGGATCAAAAAATATTGGTACTCCGTGTAGATTTGAAGTTACAATAGCTGGATTTTTTTGGTAAGCATGCCTTTCCATTTTTTTTCTATGGAAAACACTTTGGTAAAGAATGTTTACTGCGTATTTTTTCCCATATTTAGAAAACAAAACCCGTTCAAGCAGGAATTTTTTCAATACCAATGGAGCAAAATTCTTTTTGACCGTGATAATTTTTAGATAGTCAAAAAACCCTCTGCGGTTTTTATTGTTTAAAACTTTTGCTATTTTATCAACACAGTCAGAATAGTCGAATGAAGATAGATTTTTAAAATATCTTGTAACTTTTTGAAATCTTTCTTTTAAAATATTATCCTCTTGCTCGGTCTTATTTAAAACCTCCTTCATTTTCGTAGAATAGAAACTATCCCAAAAACTGAATACATTAGGAACATCGAAAATAAGCGATGGTAAATGTATTATGATTTTTATTGACGCTTCATGACCAAGTTTCTTTCTCAGCAGTTGATAGATTTCGAAAAACTGCAGAGCGTAATATTTGGCTGATGGTCCATAACAATTTTCGAAACTATCAAAATCGAGAGTATTTTTTTCTGCGTTCTGTAAAACATAGTAATTCCCCTCTATCATTGAAAAGATGGTGGGATGGAGATAGCAATGGAAAGAATAATGTTTTAGTAATGTTCGAAAAACGGTATGATAACCCAAATTTATCGGCCTATTTTTGATATCGCAAAAGCATAGGTAGGCAATGCAGGCGCGTATAGTAATACTTGACCATTGTAACAAATTCCACAATGAGGTCTGCCGAAAACTTTGATGATGCGCAAATTCTTCAAAAATAATCGCATCATTTTTATCTAAATTGTTAAGGTACGAATTGAAAAATTCCCGCTTATATTTCAGTTCTCTTATCCCTTCGGCAGCGGCAAGACAAGCATCTTCAGAAGAATAACCGATCTGCTTACATATATGTTGCAAGGGCAAAATAATAAACCTTGAATTATAAGCAGCCTCTATTTTGTTGTTTTCGTCAGTTTTTGTAAATAATAATGGGATTCCTTTGTAGGGCAACATAAATGTTTTTTATTCTTTTTGTATTATTGGGTTCAGATTTCGCGTCTAATTCAAAAACTCTTACTACAATCGTTTTAGTGTAGTGCTCTAATCTATTTCTTTTCTTCTATTTTATCATCATTGGTAAGTTTTCAAAAGCGGCCCGTTCCATTTGTCTTTTCTTAATGAAAGACAAATTCCACGGTAGATGGGATTTGCGAGGTAAACAAAATGGAACAAAACAACAAACCTATGAAGAAATTTAAAGCAGGAGGAATTACTGCTGCAGTTTGGGAAAGCAAAATACAGCTGCAAAACGGCAGAAGCGCGCCGGTACAGAGCGTGACAGTAGATAGGAGCTACAAAGACAAGGATGGCCAGTTCAAGAATACATCGAACTTGAAGTTAAACGACCTTCCGAAAGCGATTATGGTGTTGACGCAGGCATACCAGCATTTGCTGACAAAAGAAGGAGAAGAAGAAGCGTCTGCCTCTTTTTCTTCCAATCGTGAGGTGGTGTAAGATGGAAACAATCAGTTCAAATCAATCTGAACAGTGTTCATCTTGCAGTCTGGATGAGTTTAGGCTGGAAAGGCTTATGGCTGAATCGTTGGAGAGAGAATTCAGCGAAGTAATCCACAGAGCGTGCAGCGAGATATTTAGCTCGGAATGGACAGATCTTTCGTTTGAGAAAGCGAAGGCCGCGTGTGTTCGACGAACACTGGCGATTCTGGAGAAAAAGAAACAAGGTGAAGCATGATGGAAGAAACAAAGTTCAAGCCAATCAAGAGATCAAGGTCTGGTAGGTTTCAGATTACTGTTTGGGAACGACCACGGGTTGTTCACGCCGGCAGCAGTAGTGAAGAGACGCAGAAGCGCCCGGAATTCAGGGCGAGCATTCAGCATTCCGAGTTCAATCATTACAGCAAGATTTGGCTAGACCGAGCGCTATGGTGCGACCAGGAAGAGTTGGTTAACTTGGCAAAGGTTCTGGAGGAGTTGAAGAGAAACGGTGATGCAAAATGAAACTGAGCGAAACTGAAACAATTGAAGATGAAATTGTTGAACTTATTGCAGAGAAAATCCGAGACGACAAAGATTGGGAGCGATATTATTCATTGCTTGAAACAATAGAGAGAACAAAAGCAGGATTGAGGTAAGAATCATGACGCTTGAAAATTTACATGCAGCAGAAATCCTTGGTTTAATTGAAGAGCACAAACGTTATCCAACAAAAGCCATGATCCTGGTCAGGTGGACCGTCGAAAAATACTGCCGGGACCAGTATTTGGAGGGATTACGTTTGAAGGAATGCTATTGTGAGTGATTTGGTGGAAAAGATGTATGCGTAGATGGGCAAACTTAATAATAGACAAACAACGAAAGTGAGAAAACTACGTGACAGCTATTCTATGACTGAGGCCCTTCTTCGCCACTTCGATTTCCATACGCTTTACATTGAGACATGAAAGGACACGGTGGGTTTCCCTCTTTTTCGAACCATTTATAGGCATCACACCTACCGCTATTAAAATCCTTCGCTTCCTGTGGTTTTACATATCGAGTGTATACACGACCACCGAAAAAACCACATATTTGCAGACTCGCGGAATTAGAAAGAGTTCCATTCAGGTATGCAAATATTCTACCCAGAAATACATTCACTTGTTCGAAGAGATTGTCTAGATAAGAAAATATATCGTCAATGACTAATGCCTTCTGTTTATCACCAAGTCCAAGATGGAAATATGCCACCTTTCCAGTTTGAGTATTCTGATTGCATGAACCTATATCGGCGTGAGTCAATTCGTCACGCATTCGTCGAAAATCGGAATACCAATCTGCGAAAGCAAAGGTGTCACGAATGACCTGCGGAACAGCTTCGTCAATCTTTCCATCTCGGGCGCGTTGGAAGAACTTGTGGGTAGATTGCGCTACTCCTTTATAATCTCGGTAGATGAAAGTCACAACTTTGCGGGTGCAATCGACGACGGAATATAGTTCCAAAATTACAGTCTCAACCAAAGCAGAAAGTTCCTTTGCGCGGTTAGCGGGCGTGTAACCACACGACTGAAATTGTTTATGATCTTCCTCCAATAATCCAACTCTCTCCTTAGTAACGTTACATAGAATCCATGCTTTTCGGAGATGGTTCGCTGCTCCGCCAACAGCCTTTTGTGTGTGAAAGTCAAAGGCATAGGTTTTAGGGTAAAAGCGTTGAAACCGGTCGAGCTGTCCCCATTGTTCAGGTGCAAATGTTATTAATTTGTAATCAGGTGTGGACATATTCAGCTTTTTCAGAAAATTATTCTATTTCAACTCAGTTATAATCATCCATACCGCGTACATCTTTATCCATTGACAACCGCACATCACCGCACACGTAAACCCGTGAAACGTAAAAAGTTAATAGAAAAAACAGGCTATTCAAATTTTCTTGCATTTATTTCTGAGCAAAATACGTCGTGATTCTTAAAATCTTTGCGCATACCAAGCGCCATAATTATTGAGCGTAAAGCAAATTTCTCCATCATGGAGTAATCTTCTTCTGTTACACCAGCAACGGCTGCATGAACGATTTGTGAACGCACGTCATACAGCCGCTTCGCGGTTTGGGAGATCCACAGACGGTTTTCTTTACCAGCGCCTATGAGCAGGGCGAGACGGTCTGAAAATCGCTCAACGGTTGTCTCGCATCCATCTGGAATCAGAATTCTCTCGATAGCAGTCGTACACCCTAGAAATGATTGGTCATGATTATGTGACACAACAGACCTCCCAAGGGCCTGGATTGAACGGATTATCGCTGTTTCAAAGGTATTCCAGTCGTTTGGATCCCTTGAAAGAATATTAACACCTTCCTCAAATGCACAATTTTTGTTGAGGTGATCAATCTTGGATTCATCCAACTCGAATTGAAATAGCGTACCTCTTTGAGCAGTTGCAGCTTGAAACATATGCTTTTCGTCAAGTCCAAGAGATAAGGACCACCAAAGTCCATTTTGAACTTCTGAAGGTAGGCCGAAGCGTACCAGTTGGTCGTGGTTGTAGAACACGTGGGTAAAAGAACGAAGTAGGTTTATGCCAAGTTCAGCAACAGCACATCCTCTTATTTCGCAATGTTTCGGGTGTGCATCAATCCTAACATAGGCAAAGGCTGGCGACATATTTGTTGCATTGTATATAACTTTGAGCATAGTAGCACACGACAACTCTTGACTGAAAGGAGAACCGCCGAATGTATGATCCATTAAAAATCGCGTAGCATCTACGATAGGTGTCACTTCGGGAACAAATCGGATCGGCCCAATTGCCAACGGAGTTTTTACAACAAGATTCACCACGGGTACAATGAAATTCCATGGGCGAATATCAGACCGCAAGGGTTTTAGAATCTCTTCTTTGATAACTTCGGCCATTTCGCCCGCCAAGGGTTTTCCGAAGTGTTTTTGAACAAAATTTGCGATTTGTTCTTCAACGGCTTTTTGGCCAACTTTTTCTCTTAGCTGGGGATCTTGGAGAACCTCTCGCACAACATCCGTAAGGGCATCACAGCCTTCATTCACTATGGAGACCGCTGGAGGAGCATCATCCGGCATTTTCCCTGTGAAATCAATTCCTTCTCCTTTTATTCTAATTGTACTTCCGGCTCCGGATAAGGTTTTAACGCATTGATATCCTTCCGAACCCACCATCCCCTCTTTTGTGTTGTTCATTATGTTCTGAATAATACCGGCGATTTTGTGCAGGTTGTAACTCATGTTTGTTTCCTCCCTTACTGAGAACGTTTAACAAAGGTTGTAAAAGTTTATAGCAAGAATGCCGTTGTTTCAAAGTCCAACAATTGATAGATTAAAATCCACCTTTTCCTGCAAACCGGGTGAAACCAAGATCACTCCCCCGAATCAGGATCCCGCTGTCCAGAAATGGTGGCTATCGTGTTCACGATTGCTCTTGTTGCTTCTGCACATAACGCAGCATCACGAAAGGTGGCAGAACGTCGATGTTGTAGGTCGACGGCAAGTTGGAATACCGCTTTTGCAAACCTGCGTTGATTTTCATTAGACTCGCCGGGTAACTCTCCTGCCAAATAACTTTCCAACATCCTCTTGGCATCCGTGTCACTCGGCATGGTCCCGTTCACGGAACCGTGGATTTCTGGTTTATATACTGCTTGGGCAAGTGAAATAATGGTTTCTCTGCATAATAACCCCACAGTTTGAAAATCTTCTTCGTTTTCAGCTTTTTCCAAAGCGCCGTAAATCTTTTCGACGCTTCGGTCTACACGTGCCCAGCCAGTTGGTTCTTGCGGTTGGACTGGAGTTGATTTGCTGACTCTCAGCCGAAGAGCATCGACCAGTAGTTTGTACAAGTCAGTTACATATACACGCCGAGATTGATAAGTAGGAAGACTACCGTCGCTCCACTTTCCATACCAACTCCAAAGGTCTGAATACGGATTAGGATCGGTGATACCCAGCTCCAAGAGTTTCGATTGTATGCTACGTCTTCGAGAAATATAATCCCTATTTACTTCTTGGATACGAGGACCGCCGGTTGATACACTAATCATCAAGGATTTTTGAGTATCCACCCATTCAATTAGTTCTTTGATCTCCAATACGGAAACGGTTTGCGTCTTCGTTCTTGTGGAAGCCGTCATGAAAACGCTCTCAGCGCGAATTCCAATCTTCTTCAAATAGCAATCGTGAGGAAATACTGCTCGGAAGGCATTTTCAATACTTCTGGTAATTGGATTTTTTGAGTCGGTTAGTATTTCGTACGACGACCTTGGACATTTCATTTCAATGGCTATTCCATCGAGTTCTTTGCTTCCATCCATCCAAGAATCAACAGCTTCCCAGCCTTCTATGACGCAAGTACGCAAGACTTCCGCGGCTTCGGATTCTGAACCTTCTTCAAGGAATTGAATAGCTTTCGTCAAAATGTCATCTTCCATATGTAAACTCCACTCTACTTAACAAAACTGAATGGGTTCTTTCTTGATACATCCCTTAACTGGTTGTTCAATCACTTAAAAAATCCGCTGTTAATTTAAAAAAATAGTGTTTCTTCACGGCTAAAGGCATAAAAGGCACTCGCTCTTCGCAAGCTAACCATATAAGCCTTTCCCCCTAGGGTCGCCTGAAACAAAGTTGTATTACTATTTTACTACAAAACAACTCACTGTTCACTTCACAGGTCGAAGCTGTTAATAAAACCCCTCAAATAGAGGCCTTTTCACGCCTCAACCTTTATAAGGCGCTTGCTCATCGCAAGCTAACCATATAAAGGTTGCCCTCTGCGAGGTCGGCTAAGGCAGAGTTATATGATTGTATGACGATACGGCATTACCACGCTGCGTTCTCGTTCACCTCACCTCGGTGATTTCTTTCTACAGAGTGAGAAAGAAATCTCCTCAAAGAAGGGGATTCAAAGGTGAATAAAATGAATTGCTTGAAATTGAACAGGATAGTTGAGTACATCAGGCAACAGGGAGCGTTTCCGTTTGATGTGATTGATGTTGAAGAAAGACTAAATGAAGTTCTTTTCTCGTTTGGTATCTTCGGTGATTTTGGCGCTGACGAGCAACAGATATTAAAGAAGGACTTGACAGCAATCGCGCTGCAAGAAGAGTTTGCGGAGATGGAACGATTGACGGCAGAAGAAGAGATGCTGATTTGTCCGTAAACAGACGGTCGGAGGTGATTACCGTGTGGCTGTCGTACAAAACTAAGTCAACCTGGGTTGAAGGAATCGTCACCCAAAGACTGACGATCGATGCTTACGTGTTTGACAAGATGATGGTCGATAAATGGGGCCATGTCAGGAAGAAGTTTCCGTTTAAGGAAGTCGGGTTTCGTGTTTCAACCGGTAAACAAGCAATCTGGTTGAAGCGAGAGCAGATTAATGCTTTGGAGAATGCGGTTGGGGAACTCGAGGATGAAATTGCCCGGCGGAAGATTCCGGAGATGAGAGGAGTTGTTCTGGCGGTACAGAGGATTCAAAAGGAGGGATGTGCAACTGTATTGCGCTAATGAATCGTTTTTTGTATACAGGCTTTAGGTGATGAAGACGGAAAGAGAGTTCCGTTTCACGCCTAAAGGTTTATAAGGCGGTCGTTCATCACGACCTAACCATATAAACCTTTCCCCTGCGGGGTCGGCTACGTCATTCTATAGAGAACGACAATACGTAGATTTCTTTCTGTTAGATGAGAAAGAAATCTTGTCCGTTAGAGATGAGGTTTCGGAGGGTTTAAAATGAATTTTCGCACACTTGAAAGCGTGGATAGGCATGATAGGAAAGAAGGGGTTTATCCTGTTGTTCAACATGAAGCTTGGTTTAAGCCAAAGACGAAAGAAGTTGAGCTCGGACCGAACATAAAAGTTCTGCCGATGTTTCCATTGATGCGGTATAGATATACCTGTTGGAAGTGCGGATGTAATGCGGTTCATCACGTAGGATTTGAAGACTGGTTTGAAGGATGGGAGATAGTAATGTGTGCAACTTGTAAGCAGACATGGAAGGAGTTTATGTAAGATAGGTTTGCGGCATACAGGAAGTTAATGCTGATAATCATTGTGTAATGATTTTTAAGGTTTAGAGTAGAAGGGTTGCTGTCCAATTAGAAGGACAGGATGCGCTTTTTTCATACGCACTTTTGGAAGTGCTCCTGGCAGCGCAGGATGCCACTACGAGTGGCATAAAGAGACAAGATAGGTTTATCTTTTCAGCCCTCCTGCTGAGGCTGTCGGGCTGATAGAGGAAGGGAAATAGCCGCCATAGGCGTGTATTTGATTCGGAGGGATAAATCGTTGATTTACAATAAGATAGATTTGATTTGGAAGAGAGAACAAGAAAAATGAAATACCCGAATCAAATGTCCTTATTAATCATTTACCACCGAAAAGTTTATATAGTTGTTTGTTTTTCCATAGTAGTGAAAACCATGGCAAAACAAAACATCGAGCATAAATGTAAATGTTTCAATCAAACTACCCTTTTGGAAATAGCCGAAACCCTTAAAAACGTCCACCGAACCGTCACAGAACTTGACGCAAAGGTCGACCACTTAATTGAATTTTATCACTTCGACCATTACAAAAAGACCGACAAATCCCTTTCATACCTCAACGGTACCTACCAGAAATAAAAAATTTCCTTCCGCATTTTAGGTTGACAGTTTGCAAAAACCATTCCCTAAAATCGACCGGCAGGAAAATTAAAAAAACCAACAAAAACCCTCTCGTCGAGAGAGGATTTAGGTAGCGCGAGCTCACGGCCAAGCCCCTCAAAATCTTTCCGTCGAGGTCTTAAAAACCGCTTTTTCTCGAAACTTCAAAGGAGGTGATTTCTGTGTACAGTCCCAAGATAAACGAGGAGTTAATACCTGATTTGTATAAGATTGCAAAGGCGAAGAAGATACCAATGGTAAGACTTGTGAATGATATCTTGAGTGAGACGCTTAAAAATATCCGACTGGAAGGACAGGTTGTTCGCGAAGAAACTTCAAAAGAAATCTTTGTTGTTGTCGATAAACCCCAAGCAGAGTGAGGATAATTTCTCACAGCCCAGGATTGATTTATATTCTGAGTTTTTTTATTTGTGTAAAAACTGGAGGAACGATGAAACTCAATGGTGCCAGAAAGGTTTTTCAGGTTAGCGAAAACTTGTTTCAAATCGAACGGGATTTTGTACCGGAGGATATCTTGAAAGTTATCCGGGTCCTTACTCAAGAAAAGAAGTATCCCGCCTGCGAACACTTCGGTGATTTTTCAATGCTTTACACCACCACGGAACTCACTAAGGAGGAATTCGTCCATCTGTTTAAGAAGCAGGAGAGCGTTTACGCGCGCCGCATTTCGGATATCCTGGATACGTATTTTCAGAGAGATATCCTGGCTGAAAAAGCTAAACGCGTCACCAAGGTTATCAGCTCCACGACCAAGACAGAGTTGGTCTCTTTTCTCTCAGATCGGTCTGACGTCCTTTACGAAGATAAAGACTTAAGGGACCAAATCATCCACAACCGGGCGATGGATATGAAAAACTTCACGGAAGGCAGGTTATTAATTCCTTCCCCGGTCGGCGAGTACAAGATTTCCCTGCACGTGTACGACTCGTCTGCCAAGCCGATTTCCGGGAAACTCCTTCATCAGTTTTGGGTTTTAAGGTGGTCGCATTCCAACAAGGTGAAGATCGTCGACCACCAGTCAAGAGCCTACGGAGATGTTCTCTTCCTCAATACCAAGGACCCAGATGAGAGACTGCTGGAGTTGATAAAATCCATTCCGGAGCCGAACGGCAGTGAGGAACTAGACCTGGAAGTTTACGAGGAAGAAATCAAACCGGACAAACTCAATTTCTCCACCCCGGAGGAGATCGTCTATTCGTCGGATATCAACAAACTGGCCGAGCACTTTGGGAAAAGGTGTGGTAGCAAGTTTGAGACATTCGCTGCCGGCTTGGAGCAAAGAACCGACCAGGAACAAGCAAAGCGCCTCTGCGGAAAGAGATTTCTGGTAGCGGCAAAGTCAAGCACCAGTCTCTATTTCGGTTCCCACGTGGACAAAGAGCTTTTCGAAAAGATTGCGCTCCACCTCTCCATTGAATATGTCGAAAGCGGAGACATTATTTGTACCGCCGGAGAGAAGAAGACGCGGGAGACGATTTCCGCCATCTGGGAGTTTGCGAAAGAGACGACTGGCTGGGGCAGACAGGATGGCAGCAAGAGATTCTACGTTATTCAATTAAATTAAAAGGGGGCAAAGATGCTGGAAAAGATTGCAGTGGGTTGGGAGTCAGTCGAGAACGTTTTCCTGGCAAACACTTCGTTGCGCAAGCCGTTTATTCTGTTGGGCAGGCACGGCGTCTGTAAGACAACGGTTGCCAAACAACTGAGTCAAATTTTCGGCGACCACAGCTTCCGATTTTACGACGCAACCAAAGACGACCTGGTGAGTATCGCCGGTATTCCCATACCGGATAAACTTGCTCAAGGGCAGTTAGAGTTTTCCCGTCACGACCGGAGCATCTGGGATGCAAAGGTGATTGTGGTTGATGAACTGACAAGGGCAAGCAAGGAGAACCAGAACCTCTGGTTGGAGATCTTGGAGGAGAAGACTTGTTTCGGTAAACCTTTGGTCTACGAGATGCTGATCGCCACCATGAACCCTGATAGTTACGCTTCTACCTTCAAGTTAGACGAAGCGCTCCTTGACCGGTTCTATGCGGTAATCCCGGTTCCGGAACTTCAGAAAGATACCAGCGCATCCGTCTATAAAAGACTGATTGACCTTAATCTTAACGGCAGAGACGCTATCTCTTCCTCTGACCTGAAAACCATTGTCGAAGGAATACGCAAGAGATATGAGGAGATTAAGAACAACCGGGAGATGATGGAAGGGATTGTAGATTACATTTCAAACTTTTTTGAGATATTCCTTTCTCAGTCAGAGGTATATGTCTCTCCGAGAAAGGCGATCCAACTGACCGAAGAAATCGCGGCATTCGCTTCAACCGGACTCGAGATAGAAAAGGCGGCGGAATCAGCTTTAATCTACACTCTGTCCCTGCCGCTGAAGATAAAAACGGAGACGCTCCTGCAGATTCACAACACCTTGAAACCGCTCCTGAAAAAATCTTCACTTTCTGAGGCGGACAAGGTTAGGCTGGATATCAGCAAACTGACCGACACAACCAAAACCCTTGCCTACCTTAGGGATAACCTTGACCGGCTGGAAAGTAACCTTCCCTACGACGAATGCGACAAATTTCTGACCGGCGTAGACGCCAAAGGCAAGGAGCTACTGCTCTTCCAACAAGTTCTGGAGAAGGTCAAAGGCCACGAGGAACAGAAACGGAAAATCTCCGGAAAGATTGCTCTGGAAACCGCGGAACGAGTCGGAAAGCTTGTCAGCAAATTGGGTGAGACCGAAGTGTGCAGTGACGAGGATACCGCGATGAAGGAGCGGGTCATGGCTTTTACGGAATTGATCCGGAAGATGCCGCTGCCGGCAAAGGTCCTGGAATTCCTCTTCGGAGCCGAAAATCCGGAGATGGAAAAGATAGTCCAATTTATCAAGGAGGTGACGGATGGAGACAAGCCAGAAACTGATCAAGGCCTGCTCGCTCCTGGGAGTTAATCTCTTAGAAGTAAGCAAGTTCGTCCAGATAAGCGAAGTACCGGAGATAGCTGCCTGGGGTTATGACCAGAGGACCGGCAAGAACTTTATCTTCATCAACCCGAAGGTTTTGCGGCTGCCTTTGGAATTCGTGCAATTGATCTTGAAGCACGAGGTTCTGCACTACGCCGGCTACCAGGAGATATCCGGGGCAAAAGACAACCAACTGATCAATATCGTCCTGGATATTACCATCAACAAGATCCTTTCCATCGGCCAGGAGAACCTGATGAAACAATTGTGCCAAAGAGTTTACCCGGAAAAAAGCAAGGCCAACGTCCTTTGTCTGGCCCGGTCTGACCTTTTACCGACAGAGGTTCCGGAGAAGTTGAAGGATTTATGGCAGGAAGTCTGGGAGAAAACAGAACTTCCTTCGCCGGCTTCCTTATACTTCCGGCTTGTTTCCCACGCAAACTCAAAGGCAATCGGCGCCTTGGTCCTCGTGGAATGCGAAGGCAGTAACCCGTTTGCCGGTCGGAGCGACAAGGATATCGTCTTAAGGGGTATCCCAAAGGAATGCGAAAAAAGCCCCGGTAGTAGCGACCCCTTGGGGGGCCTGGCTGCAAGAGTCCTGAATGGCATCTTCAAAAGCCTGCCCGGGGCATTTAGCAAGAGGTTTTCCTCGATATTCTCCACGTTCCTGGTGGGAAGAGAGGAATGCGACCTGGAAAACGTGCGCAGGTTCATCCAGAGGCTAAAAACAAGGCAGCAGTTGGATAATGCCACAAGAACGATCTTCAATGCCTTGAACGGAAGGTCCAGGCTCCAGGTCTATCCGTATCGGTTGAGCAGACTTGGCCTCATCTACCTTGCCTGCGGGGTGAGCAAGGCTGTGCCGTTGTACTGGAATAAGCCTCCGGATTCAGGCAAGCCGAAACTGGCCGTCTACATTGACACCTCGCCCAGCATGGACGACTACAAGGAGATGGAGGTCTTTCTGGTGGACGAACTGAAGGACTACTTTCCGACCAGTATATTTGTTTTTGCCGGAGACATTGAAGAAGTGGAACTCTGTAGCTTTGCCAGGGGAGAGTACGAAGGCGGTTCCTCCACGGATTTTGACGCGCCGATTAACCATTTCGTTAACTCGGAGTTTGACGCTGGCCTCATCTTCACCGACGGTTATTCCTCAGTCGACTCCGAGGAGATAAAGAAACTGAGGGAGAGCGGCAAGAGGTTGTTCACGATCTATTTCACCGAAGACAAGCGGCCGAGCTCTGACCTGGATGCGATATCCGAGGAGGTATTGGTGATCCGGAAAGAATAGCAGGAACGAAAAGAGCGAGAAATAGGCATAAGAACCCGGTTGAAGCCGGGTTTTTTATTGTCCAAAACAGACGCGACGTGGCAGGTTTTCCTTTTATTGGAACCTGCCACGTATCGCAGGGGAGGTGATATTTATGAAACTCTTGACAGCAGAATTGAGGAAAGTTTTTCCGAATCTGGGTGAAAAAGACGGAAAGAATCCGGAAGAAGTCCCGATAATCGTCAAGTTTTTTGACCCGGTCGGCAGCTGGACCTGGTATGCCACGGAGTTTGACGGCAAAGACACGTTCTTCGGTTACGTCCGGGGAGAGGAAAATGAATTTGGATACTTTTCCCTTTCGGAACTGGAAAGCATCAAACGGCCTTTCGGGTTAGGGATTGAGCGAGATATGCACTTCGGAAAGCACATGCTCGCCGAGGCCATGAAAGAACGTTTATAAACGGAGGTGGGAAAATGGGATACACACATTACTGGAGGAGGAAAAAGGATATAGATTCATCTACATTCCAAAAGATTGTGGATGATTTTAAAAAGGTGCTACCGAAGGTTGTTGAATACGGCGTAAAGTTAGCCGACGGGTTGGGAGAAGGCGAACCGGAGATCAATTACGATATTATCCGGTTTAACGGAGCGGTCCACTGCGGACACCCGGAAAACGCCGAGATTATCACTCCCTGGCCGTCCGACGATACCGGAGGTATAGCTAACCCTGAAGAGAGCGTAAAAGTGGACAACTGGTATGCCGGAGCAATGATCCAGAAACGCTGCTGCGATGGAGATTGCTCCTACGAGACTTTTGAGTTTGAGCGGGAACTGACACCTTACGACTGGGATGAACCAGAAGACGGGAAATATTTCCGGTTCTGCAAGACCGCCTTCAGGCCGTATGACCTGGCTGTGATCAGTTTCCTGATCATCGCCAAGAAACACCTGAAAGAGCGAATCATCATTTCCAGCGACGGCAAGGACAACCTTTGGTTTGACGGGAAATTTCTCTGCCACCTGGAACTTGGATATGGCTTGGATTTCTCGCTCGGCGAGGAAGACGGGTTAAGGAACGTACTGTTAAAGTCGGAGGCAGAAGATGGATATGAATGAAGGAGAGGCAAAGGCGGTCGTAAGGAGCTTAAAGAAGGTGGCGGAAAAGAAAGATATCCGTTTTTTAACCAAAGGAGCCTATCAGCTTATAACCCTGAAGATGGGCTTTATCGCCCACTTTAACCTCTGCGGATTTCAGTCGGTCTATCAGGACCTAAGGGAGTTCTTCTTAAGGTTGCAAACCAGCGAGTACTCAAACGAGCGCGACTACAACCTGAGAGAAGCAGACCGGCAGGAAAAGGATTCAGATTTCAAAAAGTGGTACGGCCAGGAGAACCAGAAGAACACTGCCTGGGTCATCCGGGAGATCGTCAGGATCGCCAGAGAACACGAAAAAGAGGTTGCAGAAGTCTTTGGCAAACAACAGATGACCGAGGAATTGAGTACTGCGTCAACGCTGGCGGAAAAGTACGGGTATCAACTTGTATCAAGGGAATAAAACAAACGTGGGCTGGCCGTCATACAATTATATAATGAGTCAATCGTATGATTGTATGGCGGTTGGCCGGTTGAAATCGAAAGGTTTATTAACCAGACCCCCTTTGCTGGAAGTATGTTTCCACAGCAGTCTTTTTCAAATCAGTCGTGTACGTTTTTACAATCCAAGGATATGGCGGAACAGCTGAAAGCAGATTCAACGCATCTGCGAACCGTCCTAAACGATTTCAGCGCTTCTTTTCCTGAGAACCAAAATTGGCGTCCTTTGGCAGAAGCGGTCGCATGGGCCAAATCAGATCTCCGCGAGTTTAGCCGAATTGCTCGTGGAAGTGAAGTCTATTCCGTTTACCTGACAGAAACTGAAGAACGAATCAAACAGGCAGAAGAAACACTCAGGAACTGTATGTTTTCGCAGAATGCTCTTTCTTGAAAGGAAGATGATATTGGAGGGAATTCCCGTCTACGCTCTTCTATTTTCCGTGATTGATAAAAGCTTCTTGTCATATCGCTCAAGAATTATTGAAGAACGGAGTATTCCCTCGACACAATTCCTTGCTTTTTGGACCCATTGTCTTGCTTCTTTTGGTTCTTTCTTCTGAATGGAGCGCATGACTATTCCCAGGGCAAATGCAAAATCTCTGTGCTGTTTCTTAATCTGTTCCATAATTGCTTCTTTTTCCTTTCTTACTATCAAAACCTTTTTCCAGTCCCTTAACTCTATTTCCAGTCTTCTCTTTTCTTCATCCGTTGAGAGCTGATAGATTTCTTTTAATCTTCCAAACTCTTCTGCTTGAAATCGATTTAATTCTGCTTCGATTCTGCTTCCATACGACAACTTCCGTAAGAAATCTATCTCCTGGACTGCAATCTGTCTTAACCTTTCACACAGAAGAGCCAGATGTACCGGCTGAAGTTGTCCGGCGGTGTTTAATACTTCGGACACAGCTCTCAATTCCTCCATAATCTGATTTATCTTCCCCCTTTTCTCTTCCACCGGAAACCATTCTTGTCTTTCGGCCATTAGCATCACCTCGGGAAGCTGTAGACTACACGGATATATAAATCTTGCGCCTGTTTTGGGGTGATTGGCGGTTACTACTGACCAGGGAAGCAATATTCTTAAATAGAAGAAGAGTTTATGGGTGTGGTAGAGTTTACGCGTGATGGAAATGGATATTCAACAATACGTATTAGAACGGTCCCAGAAGATGGAAAAGCAGACCAGAGCTATTCAGGACCATCAAGTATTTGATTTCAACTACATCCCGGAAAAACCGCTCATGCGCCAGGAACTGCAACCGATCATTGACGCCATTCTCAAGTACGAACAAACCGGCATTCCCAGTAACGTGGCAATCTTTGGTTCCAGAGGGAGCGGCAAGACCTTGCTCGTGAAGTACCTGATGAATCTCTTTCAGAAAAAAAGCCTTACGCTCAAGTACGTAAACGTCCGGGGAACGAATACCTCCTTCAAGATTATCGCGGAAATACTGGAGGTGCAAGCGCGGGGCTCCTCGCTCTCGGAGCTGTACCACAAGTTTAAGAAAGCGTTTCCCCGGAAGACGCTGGTCATTCTGGATGAAGTGGACCTGATGTCGCCCAAAGACAAGAACAGGGACATTCTTTATTTCTTAAGCCGGGACAAAAACAATTATATGACCATATTATTATCTAATAACCCCAGATTTCTGGCGCAGTTGGATACCAGCACCAAATCCACCCTACAGCCGCAGGTTATTCATTTCAAGAATTATAATGCCCAGCAGATATATGAAATACTGAAGGACAGGGCACAGAAAGGTCTGAAGAGACGGAATGATACGGTGTTGAAACATATCGCCGCCCTTACTACTCAGAATACCAATTCAGATGTGAGAGTTGCGCTGAAGACGCTATTCTACTTTGTAACGGAACCGGGCACACCGGTAACAGAGAGTTTTGAAAATGCCAGAAAGGATATCTACCTTGATTTGCTGACAGACTTGAACGATAAGAACCTGATTCTATTGAAGGCGGTGGTGGAAAGCAGGGATAAGCTGGTGAAAGATGTTTACCAGAAATATCTCAGGCTGAGCGCCCGGGTGAATGACAAGGCGTTTTCCTACGTCTATTTCTACAACAATCTGGCCTATCTCCAGAGCATCGGGCTGGTATTGCTCAGCTCCGCCAAGGTGAATCGGACATATACCAACCGGATTACCCTCACTTTTGATGAGTCTGCTCTTGAATCGCTGTACAACCTGCGGTTTCAGCTTTAAAAAGTGAGTCTTCGTTCTGCCAAGGGGTACCAAAGAGACTGGGAGCACTGCGAAATACTGTTTGGGAACGAAAGGTTTATAAATCCAAACCGTCAAAGAACTGCGTAAGGAAACCGGTAAACCAACGAAATTGAAGCGAAAATGGCAAAAAATCACGCCATTTTTTAGTGCCTAACTTTTCAAACTTGAAGATAGAAACTGTTTAAGGCGGCAAATGGAGAGGGTGGAGTTTACGCGTAAAGTTGGCCTGGAAGATGTGTGAGGTGTTCCTGTCCGGATTTCAAATCTTCATTGAAAGCGATCTTCTTTTCTTGTTTCTGTTTTTTGTTTCTTCACTTTTCTTTTCCTTATCCTTTCTATTTCTATTTCATTTCCATAGTGAAAAGAATAAAAGAAAAAAGAAGCGATGGCGTCGGAAAAAACAGATATCACCCGCAGTTTCTTTTGTTTTGACGCGTAAACTCCGCTCTCTAGCTGCGTATTCCGGTCAAAGTAGCCACCGATTCCGGTAAAGGAGCCATCCTCCCCTGGTATACTCTTCTGTCCTGACCCTCAAGCTTAATAATTTATGGAGTTATTCTTCAAGAAATCCACGCCACATATCAAAAGTATAAGATTATTATACGCGATAAATACTAATAGATTTTCACTATGATTATTTCTTATTAAGCAAACTATCAAGGATTTGAATCAAACCGGATTTGATGACGGTATTAAGTTTATCACCCGTTTTCGTAGACGGAGTATCGAGTATTGATGCCTCCTTATCTCCTGATGATTGCGTCTTTAATCCAAGTATAACTGTAATATCAGATGGAATATCCCAAGAGAGTTTTTCTCCAATTGAAGAAAAATAATTGTAAACACCGCTACAATAGGCAGAATGCCATGTTGATATATCGTTAAGATAGGCCATATCAAGTTCTGCGGGAGAAATTCCTGATGGGGTGGAATATTTAGGGGGAGGTGGAATTTTTTGCACAATTTTTTGTTTCAATCTTTCCAGCAGTTCGGCATCTTTATCAACTTGAATATTTTCGATTCCATTAGCTTCTATCGGTCCGGAAATCCAATCATTTTTCGCCCAAAAATTAACCCATTTTACCAAATTTCCCGGTTTTTCAAGATTGCCTATGTAAACATTTTGCATTAATCCAGCCTGCAAATGTCGTTCATCGTAAAGAGAAGATAAGAATCGATACAAAGGAGACCCGGCTGTAATGAATTCATCGATCTGCCCAATACCAGCAAAAGTTTCTAATTCCTTTATGGCGCGAAACCCGATAACAGTACCCCATGAATGACTTACAATTCTGATTTTAAAGTTTTTTTGCTTATAATTTTTAATTTCTTTAACGCATGTTTCTATAGCTTTTGTCCCGTCCAGAATATTTTTTATATCACCTGTCCACTTAATGTTAATATTTTTACAATTATTACCACTGTACTGTTTAATATATATTCCCAGTTGAGATCCTTCCAAATAGGAATCAGCTCGAATAGTTTTATCTATTTTCCACCAACGAAGGGTTTTATCATAATCTATGCCGTCAATGAAAATGTTGACTGTTCCGTTTTCTACCCCTCGTGTTTGTTGATTAGAAGAATTATCAGGAGCTGAAGATATTATATAATCTACTATTTTTCCTGAACTACTGATAGGCTTTTCGAATTTTTCGTATTCCTTCATTATTTGGTCCATCTCTGAAAGTCTGTAAATTCCACTCTTTCCTGCTACCAACACTAAGGAAGAAGACGTTAAAATTCTTTGGGGTGTCTCCCCAAAGTTTTCGCAGAATCTCCAAATACCTCCCTTATCATAACTTATGTAAAGACCCTGGCTTGTCGCCAGATATAAAATATCGGTATTTGTCTTATCTAAAACAATTTCATAAAATTGAACATTTTTTTGAAACAATGGATCTGCGTGCGATATTTTTGGACTCCAATTTTCTCCCCCATCTTTTGAGTAATAGACTCCACCCGTCAATGTTGTAACATAAATAACGTTAGGATTTGATGGGTCAGTATCCGATGAAGAAATAAAACTGAACTTTTCAGAAAGGTTTTGGAATGTAGCCTGTCCAATTTGCTTGATTAATAAAAGGCAAAATGATTGTAATGTTTTGGCCAAGTTGTTGGTTAAATTTTGCCACGTTTTCCCTCCGTCGGTTGTTTTCAACAATCCAAATCGGCCGGTGGAATATTCCGTAAACGTATTTACAGGATAATCTAAAATTAAATAAAGGATATTCGGAAATCGATGGGCAATTTCAAGAAGTGAGATTTTAGCATTTAAATTGGTGGAACCGGAACCGGTCTCTGAAACGTCTGCCAGGAAAGAACGCCAATCAACTTCTTTCCAACTGAAACCACCATCTTCTGATTTCAATAAGTTACTTCCAGTCGATACGGCATAAATAATTTCAGATGAGGAAGAAGACAATCCTATATTACAAATATTGATTTCTGAAGGTAGCTTCAATTTATAAGGTTTTTTGTCTTGTACAGACTTAATAATAACATTGTTACCCATCGGAATACCTATAAGTGCATAGAGAGACTCTCCAGAACTTACAAGCTGCATAACATTTCCCCTTCCGTATTCTCTTGTCGGATACCATTGCCATGAAAATCCATTATTATCGCTTTTCCAGTATCCCTGCCAGTCTCCAACGAATATGAAGTTTGATTTTGGATCCAAAAAAGATAACCACCTGTTCTCCTTTTCACCACCAACACTTAAATTGAAATTGGACATCTTGGATGGTAAACCAAAATAACGCGGCAACCACTCTTCCCCTCCGTTAAGTGTTACATATATACCACAACCGCCCACATCATTGCGGATATCCCACTCCTTTTTGATACCACTCCCGCGATTTACATGGGGAACTATATATATTGTGTTTCTACTCTTTGCATGTAAATCCCAAATTTCGTCGTCTTTGTTTCCATCAGGACTTGGAAAAGGGATATTCTTCCATTTATCCCCATCATTTTCCGAAACATAAAGCCCCTTGTCCGTTCCTGCAAAAATCACATGATTGCTATTTGGCAAAAAACTCCAACAAAAAACCGATTGTCTTGCATACGTATCCCATTTTTTACCAAACATTTCCTGGGTTTCGATAAAGTCTTTCGGAGAAATATCGTTCCATGTAATTCCATTATCTGAGGAGAACAAAAAATGGGCCGGTTTCCAACCATTTCTTCCGGCTCCGGCCAAAAGACAGCCTGTTCTATTTGGCTGCATGAAAGAAAAATAACTCCACCAGTCTGGTTCGGCTGGTCCAGCCGCAAAGGAATTCCCAGGAAATTCATCAATTTTAAAGGTATACTTTTTTTCTTCCCAGGTCATGCCTCCGTCGTAACTGAAAAAAGGGAATTGTTTCTCACCAACTCGTTCCCCGCATGTGACAATATTAAGGTGGTTTTCTGGATTAATACTAATACTGTTGATACAATCTGTCATGTTCGGTGGAGTGATGTTACCCCAGCTTTTTCCCCCGTTAAAAGTTTTGTATAATTCCCCACCTGATACAACATATGCGGTTGTTGAGGTGCTTGAATCAATAGCGACATCACGAATGTAAGATTTTATTACCCCGCCACTTATATCTTTCCAACTTTCTCCTCCGTCAATAGATTTTAGTAACCGACAACTGGATTTTGAGTTTATACCAACAAAAACAATATTTGAATTGGTAGGGTCAAACCTTATAGTTCCACCTGTTACCTCGCGGTCCTTCTCGAACGGTAGAATATCTTGCCATATCCGTCCATCATTTGTACTTTTGTATAGGCTTTGATAAGTAAGCGCGTACATAACACTGTCGTTAACAGGATCAACGGCAAGACAATAGACCTCTGTTCCTATGGGGAAAATATTAAGAAACATTTTTGACTGATTGGATATTTCAGCATGCGATATATTGTTGATCAGGAGGCAAAAGAATAGAAAAATTAATGTCTTTATAAGAAACTGCCTTTTTATTACATTGTTCTGAATCAGCATAAGTTTCCTCCTCAATGGTTAGATTTACATTTTGCAGCACTGCTTTTAAAGGTGGTCTGATTTTTCACTTGCATATTTGAGGCTGTCCCCTTTCATCTAAAGAGAAAGTAGTGATTTTTAAGCCAATTCTGCAGAAAGGGTATTATTTTCTATTTTCCGATTGAAACCGGTGTTCCAATCTTGACAAATTTTCTTAATTCTTCAATATCTTCATTGCGCATTCTAATACAACCTTCGGAAACCATTTTTCCAATGGAAGACGGGTCGTGCGTTCCGTGGATTCCGATACCTTTCCAAGACTTTTTAATGACAGTCCGGTCCGCACCTGTATACAAGCCAAAAAACCACGGGCCGTATGCTCCTTTAATTGTCCCCTTGCCATCCTTAAAATCGTGTACCCAATTTCTGGAATTTTCAATTCTGTTCACAAAAAACTCCCCTTCTGGGGTTCTACAATCACCTTCTTTTTGTTTGTCACCATAATATTTTCCGACTGCTATTGGATATTTCTTGATAATTTCATTGCCTTGTTTAAGGTAAATTTTGAAGTCATGTTTCACTATAACTAATCCATAAACTTGAAACAACTGTTTTGTTTTTGTTTCCTTAGAAATTGCATCATTTTTTAACAACAAAACAACCAAACTGAATAAGAAGACAAAAAATATTAATTTGCTGATTCTTTTATCTGTTCGCATATCCACCCCTCAATACCTTTTTCTGTTTTTACGTGATACCAAACCACCCCAAATAACTTTTTTACGGCTGAAGCAGGTATCGCACCAATTATTTCCCGACCCTCATAGGTAATTTTCACTTTATAATATGGGTCCCCTTCCTCAATTATTATTAAGGCTTTTTGTCTATCTAACGATATCGTGTAGCCTTCATTGGAAATTAAATCTACCGGTTGTGTAGTAACAGCTTCGTCAGTATTTTCGTTTCGTTTTTTCTCTATTATCAGAACCCTTTCTCCCTCATTTAATTTGGTAACCACCGTTGACCTAAGAGATGGTTCTTTCCTAACATTCACATTTGAATTTGCGGTAATTCCCCACTTAGACGAAGGAGGTTGAAATGATTGGTTTGATGGGGATGAAAACGGCGGAATTGTTGGTGATTCTGATTGCCCTGGCGAAATGGACGCCTGCGTTCCCGGCACAGAAGGTTGTATTGCCAACTTTATTCTTTGAGGAACTTTGAAAATTAGTAAAAGAGCAGAAATAAGCACCAAAACTACAGCCGATAGAAAAATAGGTAGTATTTTTTTATCACCCCTTTTTGTTTTGTTGATAGGTATAGGAGTTTCTTTTAACGCAATGTCTTCCTTTTCGGAAAATGCTCGGATGGTTTTACCGCAATAGATACAAAATTTAGAATTGTCACTTATTTTTTTACCACATCCCGTACAAAACATATACTCCTCCCTTTATTCAAATTTGAAATTTTCTAAAGTATATTCTACCGTTTCATTTGCGATGGATATTGATGTTTTGACCATTCCGAGATGTTTTGTATAACAATCTATTCTTTTTTCTGTTACATTGCCCTCGCTGTCAATTTCTCTTCTCTCTATTTCCCAACATTTGAAAACTCCTGCCCCTGTTTTAACTGTTTCTTTACCAAGAACTTCAAACCTTTGTTTATTTGCGGTATATTTTTTTTCAGTCCAACCATCAAAAATATTTTTGATGGGTTTTTCTTCCCACACCATTCCTTGTCTAAGTGGGAAAGGAAATGAGATCACAAACGGTTCATAATATGTTTCTTCGTTTCCTTCTTTCTCCCCAACAATTTTTATGAAAGAGGACGAAACCTCAAGAAATTGTGTAGCTTCTTTTCCATTCTGTTTATAAAGAACAGGAATAACTTGAACTCCGCGAAAAAAACATTTTTTCTCAGTACGCTGAATTGCATGGTTACGTATGAGCGTATTGCCTGACTGACGCGAAAAAACCCGAACGGTTCCTGTCTTAGGAAAATAATCAAAAACAGAATCCTTAGTGAGAAAAAAGATTGTTGAAATAGCCAAAACAGAAATAATCACAATTACAAATATTTTCCATTTGGGTTGGGGCTTGCTTTTCTTCGTTTCAGATAAACACGTTCCACATTTTAGACAGAAATCGCAATCTTCCTGATTTTCCTTGCCGCACTGAGAACAAAACATATTTTTCCCTTTTCAAATTATTATGTTTGTTAAGAATTACTCCTTGGTGTTTTTTACTTGGACAATTTTTCTAACATCTTCCGATATTTTGATAACCACAATCATCAATTCAGACCAGATTTTGCATAAAAGGCCTAAAATAAAAGATACTAGAAGAATACCAAGAAACCAGTAAATATTTAAAAAAACGCCAGAACGATCACTACCTGTAGAGCCTGCAGCAATTTTTGCTTTGATGACTGCTAAAGGTATGGCAACTAAAACAACAACGATTACGACAATGAGAAGAACAAACGCGAAGCTCCAACGAAAAGGGTGACTTATCATTGCGTTTGTAACGGGAAGATTAGGCAAGACAGTCAAGTCCATTCCCGATCCAGCTATAGACCGTCGAGTTCCGTCTACGCTGCTACCACAGCTGGGGCAAAAAGCTATACCTTCTTTTACATCTTTACCGCATTCTGGACAGAACATAACGCCTCCCTTTCACGTTTTGCTTGCAGTTATTTCTTAAACAATTGGTCAAGAAGCTGGATTAATGCATTACCGACGGTTTTTCCTATTTCATCTCCGGGCTTGGTAGTAGTGGGTGACGTACTCCCAGCATTTTGGGATCCGGATGAAACAGATGGTCCTATTTTTAAATTCAAAGCTGACGGAAACATCCCCCAACCTCTATATGTTGTATTCCCGATGTATAACCCAGTGGTAATTTGCGCTCCTTTTTCTTTACTTAGAACAGAAACGACTCCTTTGTATCTTTCCCCGTTGTATTCAGTATCAACGTAAATTCCAGCATGTCCGTAATCTATTCCTCCGATTCTGAATGTATAAAACACAATTGCACCATTGAGTGGATCTCGATCTGCATTTGAAATTAATACATCGGCGGCGCCTTTAGCGGTCTCCACCCAACGGGGAACATTGTATACCGTATTCACAAACACTTGACAAAGAGTAATGCAATCATTAAGGTCTTTATCCCATTCTGAATATTCGGTCAGACCTCGTCCAGACAGGTCTGTACGTTTGTGATCTTTTATATAAGCTTCGTCGGCTTCCATAAGTTGTAAAGCTATCACAGCAGCCTCATTTCGTGTAATATTTGTTGTTGGTATTTGTGTAGTTGAAGTTGGCGTCGGCTTTTGTTGACCGACATTATAACTTGGCATTACCGGAGTTGACACCGGCTGTTGCGGAAGACTAACCTTAAAATACAAGGGCTGCGAAATAATTCCTATCTGACCGTTTCCATCAAATGCCGTCACTTTCCAACGGTATTTTAGACCATTGCTCAAATACCCTTCACGAAGAAAAATTGAAGTTCCATAAATATTCTCGTTGAAATAGACCTGGTTTGCTTCTCCGTAAGGTTGTTTGCTGACATATACTCCATATCGTGTTGCTCCCGGGACGTTGTTCCAAGCGAGAGTTGGTGTAATAGTAAGAATTGTTGAACCTGACTCAGAGGCAGAGCCGGGGAAAGCCAATGCCGGCACTGGTAGTGGTTGGCTACCAACAATCTGTGTGGTTGAAGTTGGCGTCGGCTGTTGTTGACCGACATTATAACTTGGCGTTACCGGAGTTGACACCGGCTGTTGCGGAAGACTAATCTGAAAATGTAAGGGCTGAGAAATAATTCCTATCTGGCCATTACTGTCAAATGCTGCTACTTTCCAGCGATATTTCACGCCGTTCTTCAAATAACCTTCGGGGGTAGGAACTACGGTCAAATTAATGTTCTCATTAAAATAAATCTGATTTGCTTCCCCATAAGGCTGCTTACTGATATATAACCCATACCGGGTTGCTCCCGGGACTCTATTCCAAGCGAGGGTCGGTGTAATAGTAATAATTGCCGAACCCGGTTCATAATTTAAGCCTGGCGTAATCAGTGTCGGAGCTGGCAATTGCGCAGAATAACTTAAGCAAATTTGCAGAATAAAACTTAAAAACACCAATACCAACAAACGAAAAATTCTGTTTTTGGAGAATAGTTTCATGGTAATATCTCCGAGTTTTTACTTCTCTATCGTTAGCCTTACTTGCCTTGACCCACCCTTTGAACTCAGGCGACTTTTTGACCACACCGGAAACAAAATTTTGTTCCTTCTTTCAATGAGGAATTGCACCCCGGGCATTTTGGTTCGTTGGTTATGGTTTCTTCCTGAAAACTTGCGCCACAACTACTACAGAATTTATCACCTAATTTATTATTTTTTCCGCAAGCAGAACATACGACTACATTTTGTCCGTATCTTATTTTCAGCGCTTCTTCTTCTACCTTTTTTATTTCTTCTTTCAGTTTAACGATTTCTTTGAATAATATTCTTATTTCCGCGCATTCGTTTTTTAACTCATCCGAGTTGAAATTTTCCTTATTGAACATATCAAACACGTGCTGGCCAACAATCTTAAACTGTTCTTGGATGGATTCTTCGATTCTTCTGATTTCGTTTTTCAGCTTCGTAACTTCAACAAATTCTTTGCCCTTAGAACTCACCGTTTTAACACCCTTATCAATATTTTTTGCAATCTTTTCAAAAAAGTCAGCCATAGTTTTCCTTTAAGAAAATTTAGTTCCACACTCCCTGCAGAATTCATTGTCCAATTCGTTTTTTGCACCGCACTGAGTGCAAAATTTATAACCAGACCCACCTTTGTCTTGAAGTAGAGAAATCCCGTTGCCTTGTCCTGCAGAATAGACATTTACACCAACAGCAGAAAGGAAGAGAAGCAAAGTCACATAAAATCCAGCCCCATAATTAAGTTGTAACATCCCTCCGCCTTCTCGCAAGATGTCATTATCAAGTTTTGACTTAAGTAAGAGGAGAAAAATTATCCCCATACCACCTGTTACAGCAACGCTTATAGCCCCTTTCTTGTCTTTTTTGAAGCTCAAAGCAAATCCAGCAATAGTAGATAGAAAAACAAGGATTGCACCTATCTCTCCTTGCGTTGTTCTTTTCTTTGTAGGGCCAAACATCTGTGGTTCTTCTATAGTCGTTCCTGTAACCAGTTGCATCCCGTTGAAAGTCGCAACCTTTTGATTCTGGCAGGAGACAGTAATCCATGGAAGAAAAAAGCATATAAGGATAATACCAAAGATTCCCGGTGAAAATCTGCTAATCATAACAAACCTCCTTGAATTAGTTTTAAAAACTAAGTAAATATTTAGTAAACCACACCCACTTTTAATTTATAATTTTCAATTGTATGTCTTCAATCTTTTTGGACACTTTCGCTAAATTTCACGTTTGCGGTTTGGTGTTACTCCGGCTATTGTGTTTGGATTATTCCCACTTTCCAGATTTTACTTCTTCCTGCGTTCTAAGGTCAAGGTCCTCAGGCCCCTTAAACCCAAACTAATTATACCGGGATGGTGGGGCGCGGCTACCTTGCACCGGAATACGCAGGGCAGGTTAACGAAATGGCTAATAGTAAGGAGACCCCCAATGCTTGTAAAAGACTTGATTCCCAGGGTTAGAAGTATTTACGACGATGAGGATAGTCCTTACCTCATTTCCGATAATGTGTTGCGGGATACCAATTATCGGTTCTGTAAACGAAACCTTTATATATTTCTTCATCTATACACCCATATAGACATACAATCGTATGAGTCCGTAGAAAAATGGCGCACTGCAAACTTATCAGCGTGTTTAATCAGAAAGGCGGGGTTGGGAAAACAACCACCGTCGTTAATGTAGCGGCAGCCCTGGCGAAAGATTTCGGAAAGAAGGTGCTCGTCATTGACATGGACGCCCAGGCAAATGCCACGCGCTGCTTGCTCAGTAAAGACATTGGGGATAACGAAAGGACTGTTTACCATAGCCTGGTATCAGAAAGTCCAACCAAAGTGATGTTAAAGGAATTGATTAGACCAAGCCCTATCCTAAATCTTGACGTTATTCCGGCAGACATCCTCCTTTCCGAAGCGGAAGTGGAACTGATGCCGAAAATGGGTAGGGAAACGATCCTGAAAGAAAGGATTGGCAATCTGATACGTACCTACGACTTTATCTTCTTCGACTGTCCGCCAAGCTTGGGGCTGCTCTCAATCAACTGTCTTGTGGCTTCAACCCATGTTATCGTACCGATTGAATGCCAGTTCCTGGCCCTCAAGGGATTTCAGCACCTGGTAGAGACAGTGGCGCTGGTCAAAGAGAAGTTCAATCCGAACCTCACAATAATGGGGCTGCTTCCGACAAAATTCTACGCTATATCCCGTGCTAACAACGAAATTCTTGACTTCATCCGAAAGAAGCTTAAAAAGGACTTTCCGGTATTCAAGACTTTTATCCACCGTGACGTACGGGCCGAAGAGTCACCGTACCACAGAAAGCCGCTTATTATTAACAAACCCTATTCACGAGCCTGCCAGGAATATACCAAACTGGCGAAAGAGATCTTGAACATACAATGAAATCAAACCTTGACTTGTCGGAATTTGAACGCTGCGGCGAGATACTTCACAAACCGCTTCTTCGGGAAGCAAAGCCGGAAGCCACTCCAAAACAATCTCCTGCAGCAATTCTTCCTGTGCATGCTGCAGAAAGAGAACGAAAAAGCCATGAGATTGGCCGGTATAAGTTTATTCCGGTAGGATTTGGACCGGAACACCTTTTATTGTTGGACGACGCCGTGTTTAACCTGAAAAGAAAAGGATACCTGAAAGCATCCCGTTCCGGCATTATCCGCATTTTGATAGAACACCACGCCAGGGAGGTTATCGAGAACTATCGGGAAGATAGCCAATAATACGGTCGTATAATCATATGACCATATAATGAACTTCAGAATATTAGTTTCTTAGTTAATTTTTAAATCGTCACATTACAAGAGGTTAAAAACGGATCAAAACGAAAGTTTTATATACTCCGGCGATTTACTACTCCCAAGGGAGACCAAATGAAGTTTAATATCATCAACGCACCATCGGTAAATCAGGATAACTACGATAAGGAGATTGAAGAACATTATCTAACCGGGCGTAAATACTATCTCAAGCCGAGCAAAAATGATTCGGTGAAGGCAGAGGGCTATAATGCCGGAGATTTCAATGGAGGCAACCTTTTTCCGGAGAAATTCTATTTGAATACCGATCTTGACCCGATTACCGGCATGATAAAACAGAAATCAGCCCTATCGGAATACTCCCTGAAAAGCGTTTTAGACCAGATAGAGTTGAGAAAGATTCTACTGAATAGGCATCTGAACGAAATTGATTACACTATTTGTAAGACTGATACCGCTCTCTTTGAACTGGCCAGTTTCCCGGTTGGAATGTCACCGGGGGCTGACAAAAGGCGCGGTTCCCTGGAAGGCCTGGTTCAGGGTTTAGAACAGGAAAAACGGAGAGAGGAGCTTGAAGCTTTTCGGGACCTGAATATGTTGCACGAGAAATTGCACGAAACAATGGGCGATCACCTGTCAACCAAAAGGGCGGAAAAGATGTTTGGCGAAATGGATGATCCGAAGATTAACTGAAAATGGAACAGACGGTGGAAGATCTATGCCGGAAACTGAAACCGGTTATCGGAAGGAGAGCAGAAATGTTCTATATGAATTACCTCTTCTCCAATCCCGACGAGCGCAAAGAGATTGAATTATATCTACATGCCATGTGTCAGAAGGTCTTGGGCAAAGACCCTTTGGAAAAGGATGACATCCTCCTGGAACCTCCACCGAAAGAGTTGACAGGCGGTGGATATCCGATAGGTTCGGTGGTTTACAACAAGAACGAACTCTATCCCTTTGGCCTGCGGGAATCGGAGTGGATACAGCATGTCGGAATCTTCGGCAGGTCAGGCGCCGGAAAGACAAATACCTGCTGTGTCATCATTAAATCACTCATCGAACACGGAAAACCATTCCTGATATTCGATTGGAAAAGGAACTACCGTGATTTAGCAGCCCTTTTTTCCGAAACGGATATCCTGATATTCACCGTGGGGAGAAACATCGCCCCAATTCAATTTAACCCCCTTGTCCCGCCGGAAGGAACCGAACCAACCATCTGGCTGAAAAAACTGATTGAAATCATCGCCACCACCTACTATGTCGGGGAAGGAGTTATTTCTCTTTTGTTAAAAGCGATCGATTCGGTTTACCAGAAATTCGGTATGTATACGGGCAACTCAAGAATCTATCCTACGATGAGGGATGTGTTAAATTACATCGATAACTATCCGGCTAAAGGAAGAGAGGCAAACTGGATGATTTCCACGGTAAGAACGCTCCAGGCGATGTGTTATGGAGAGATGGGCCGGGTAATCAACACCGAAAGCCGGGTTCCAGTGGCCGACCTTTTAAAGCAAAACGTTATCTTCGAACTCGACGCCCTTACCAATACGGATAAAACCTTCTTCATTGAATCACTGCTCCTTTACATCCACCATTACCGCCTGAACAAACCGGTAAGAGAACAGTTCCAGCATGCCATAATCATTGAAGAGGCGCATCATGTCTTAAGGAAACAGGAAACGACCAAAAACGAGAGCATCATTGACGTTACCTTAAGGGAAATCAGAGAGCTTGGTGAAGCTATCATTTATTTAGACCAGTTGCCGTCACAAATCTCGGTTCCGGCCCTGGGAAATACGAACTGTTCCATTACGATGAATCTTAAGTCGAGACAGTGCGTGAGCACCGCTGCTTCCTATACCCTTATCGACAATGAGCACAAGGATATGTTTGGAAAATTACCGACTGGTTTTGCAATCGTTAAAATTCAGTCAAGGTGCCCCAATCCCTTCCTCATAAAGATTCCTCACATACCAATACCAAAAGGAAAAGTCACCGATAGAGATGTAAAAGAAAGGATGGAGACTTATTTCTCCCATTCCCGGCCTGATGTGAGAGAACCTCCGGAGATTGCAGTGGTTACCGCCCCGAATGAAGTAAGCGATATAGAAAGAGAATTCCTGGTACAGGTATATAAATACCCGTATAACGGAACCGTAGAAAAATACAAAAGACTTGGTTTAACCAGAAAGAAAGGGCACAAGGTAAGGCAGGGTCTCATCGAGTGTGGTCTCCTCCTCAAAAAAAGCATTTCGACTAAAACCGGACAGATTGTTCTTATGGAACCAAGCGCAAAAGGAAAAGAATTGTTGCGAAGTATGGGGCACAAGATAAACAATAACCCAGCAGAAGGCGGAGCAGAGCATCGATATTGGGTGCAGAAGATTGCATCCTGGTATAAATTAAAGGGGTGTGCTATTGAAATCGAGAAAAAAATCAGCAATAACGAAGCCTGCGATGTTGAAGTTACGGACACAAACGGAAATAAGTTTGTCGTGGAGGTTCAGACGAGCGAGGCCAATCTGGAGAAAAACGTCCAGAAAAATATCGAGGCAGGTTATAAGAAATTGGTCCTTTTTGCGACGAATTATAAGGCAAGAGAAGGAATTAAGGTGTTTTCATTGGAGAAGCCAGATTTACTGGAAAAGATTGAAATTGAAATATTGAATTGGGGATACGTGGAGTAGAATCAACGAAACTATTTATCCTTAAAGGGTTATGATAGAGGTTCTCGAACAACTCAGCAATTGTCGCAATAAGGACTTCTGGATTCTTTATAAATTCAAACATATATTCTGTCAACAATTCACGATATAATTTATTCGTACAAGGTAACTGTTACAAATAGAAACAACCTTTTAATTCTCCAGGAACTACTTAACTTCTGTGCTTTCAGAAGTTAAAATATCTGCAAGTCCCGGAACAACCGTTGTGATGTCAATCAGTTTGATACGATCTTTGCGATATTCGTAATATTCACAAACCTTAGTAAACCAACTGCCATATTGCGCTTGGAACTCCGACCATACTTTATTATTACGACTCATCACACTTTTTATTGCTCGACCACTATTAAAAAAGTTGAGTGGGTGCTGTGTTCCTGTAACATACAAATAACGCTCCTTATGTGATTCATGCTCAGCCAACAGGTAGAAATCTTTGAAGAGCGAATTTTGACGTATGGATTCTGAACCGCCTTTCCAGTCTATAAATTTAAATTCCGCAACGCGGAAATTCGTTTCTAAATCAAAAGATCTACCGGTGTTTCCTGCGCCAAGCGACAACGTCTCAATAACTTCTCCGTCTCGGAGAATATGCGGCAAGGATAATAAAATACCAGCAGCATGAATGAGTACGTGAACCTGACTCGCTGCACGTTTAAAAACAAGAGCCGCATTCAACAAAGAAAAATCTACTGCTAAAGTTGGCAAGGTCAATCCGCAGGTATTTTTATCATGTTCTTTCAGGGTACTCTCAATTCCTGAAATACGTTCTGTAAGCGAGCTTCTTTCAAATCGCTGTATTATGCTTGCGGCTTTGCTAAGCGTAATCATGGGCTTAACTTTGCTGAGACTGCTGATAATGTTGTGTATTATACGGGAACCAGCAAATATCATTACACCATACGGGTCAAAGTTCTCCTTTAAAGGCGCGATCAAGGATTGCGGGCAGCAAAGCGTTGAGTTCAACATCGGCTTCAGCCTGTAAGTATTTCAGTGTTTTAGCTTTCTCTTGCAACGCGTTCAACTCCGCCACAATTTGACGTTGCTTGGAGAGCGATGGATGAGTAAAGATAAACCCAAAAAGTTGTTTGCGGTTCAATTTCGGCATGCGGGTTCTTCCTGACAACCGGTTCGCATACTCGGTGAAAGGCTCGGCGACGAGTGCCCACTTTACGAAATGCGGGTCTAGCTCGGGACTCACTACCCGAATAGGATAAACATCCGCGCTACAAAGGCCACGGAAATTCACAAAGACCGCTTTCCGAAGATATGGACGAATCTTGGAGTAAAGAACCGTACCCATAGAAAACAGATAGTTGTTGCTTTTCACTCCGTCGGCTTCAGCGGTGCGCCAAGGCAGGAGACGACACGTTGTTTTTTCTATGTTCTCCCCGCTGATGTGAGGAAGTTGCGAGTATTCTGGACGTGTTGGATCAACCTGCTTATCGCTAATTTCGATAGCGTTATCCATTGCCATCGGCGTCCAAGCCGATGCTTCGATCACAAAGTGCTTGTGCAATAAACTTAGATGAAGTGCCTCGACTTCCTCCTCTGCCTGGTGGCAAAAGGCACGGGCCTCTTGAACTTGGACGGCCAATTCCTCAATTCGAGCCGCAATTTGTCGCTGTTCAATTAACGGAGGCAGGGGAATTTCACAAGAAAATAGTGCTTCTGGATTCAAAGTCCTGCGCCGATCACCCATCCCGCTTGCCCGCAACCCAAGATCCTCCCAAAATGTTGAGCGCCGCATTATCCATCCAAAAAATTCCCGATCTAATTTTCTCTCGTCACACAAAAAAGTTGGAAACTGAGGAGAAAGAAACTTACCGGCAAACTTATCCGAGCTGAGCGCCAAGGCCCCCTCCCAACCGAACAGTTGGCTCATTACGACATGTTGCGCTTTCAGCCGATAAAAGAACTTGTAGGTGGTTTTACAATTTTCGATGGGTTCGCGACTAAATAAACCTTTACCAAAACTCAACACGCCAACCATAGGATAAGACATTCCAGGCTTGACCGGTACGCGGTCAAGATCTAACCTCAATATATCACCCAACCGTACTATTGGCCATTTCATACTAATTTTTTACCTTTAGAGAGTAATTTTTCGATATCTCCGATGATTTTGAAAATGGACCGCTCCTTTTGCAAAATGCTCTTTGCAAGTTGCTCTGGCGGCAGATGGGCTACGTCTTCCTTAGCGTGTGGATTTTTACGGTCAAAATTGAAACCGGCGGAGATAATATCGGCAACAACCACTTTCCACGCTCGCTCATTTTCTTCCCGTTTGTTCCACCACGCGAGACATGGAACAAATTCATCGAACTGGATCGGTTGAGTCTTGGTATAATTTTTGCGGCCTTCGGGTAATGGGTGTTCGTAATACCAGATTTCCTTGGTCGGCCAAGACCGATCGAAAAATAGAATATTGGTGGGAATAGTGGTATAGGGAGCAAAAACACCGTTGGGCAAACGGACAATGGTATGGAGATTGAACTCCTTAAGTAGTTCTTCTTTGATGCGTGCGCAAACGCCATCGCCGAAAAGGGTGCCGTTGGGTATGACTACGGCTGCTCGAGCGGATGGAAAACCGGCCTTAGAAGATTTTCGTAATTTACGCATGATTAATTGAAGAAACAATAGCGCGGTCTCGGCGGTCTGTTTATCCTCGGGGAAATTACCCTGAATGCCTCTCTCTTCCTCGCCACCGAATGGTGGATTGGTTAGGATAACGTCTACGCGGTCCTTCTCGCCGATTTCCCGAAGAGGAAAGCGCAGGGCGTTCAGGGGATCGATATTCGGATATTCCAACCCGTGCAGGAGCAGATTCACCTGGCAAAGCAGATAGGGCAAAGACTTGGCTTCAATGCCAAAAAGACTTTCACGTTGGAGCCGGCGATGGGCTTCCGTAGTTTTGCATTGCTTCTTCAAGTGCTCATACGCCGCGGCCAAGAATCCACCGGTTCCACATGCGGGATCAAGGATGATCTCGCCCATACGCGGATTGACGGCGGAGACAATAAACTGTACGACCGGACGCGGCGTGTAGAACTCCCCATTCTGCCCGGCGGCGTCACGCATTTCCTTGAGCATGGATTCATAGAAATGACCAAGCGTATAGATTTCCTCGGATGAGGTGAAATTAATGCCATTAACCTTGTTTATGACGTCCCGCAGGAGATAACCGTTGATCATGCGGTTGACCGTTCCCTGGAAAACGGCGCGGATGACATCGCGTCGGTCGCCGCCATTGCGGCCCTGGAGCGAACGAAGGTAGGCAAAAAGGCCGGGACCTTTCTTTCCATCTGGACGAGTGGCTTCCTCATTGTTGATGAAAGAAATTAAGGCGTCGCCGGTGATACCGTCTGGTCTCGCCGCCCAATCACGCCACCGATAGGGTGATTCAATGGCAGGCTGAAATCGTTTGCCTTCCATTTTGGCCTCTGCTTCGCGTATCTGCTCCATGTCGTCGAGAAATTTAAGGAACATGATCCAAGTGAGCATAGGCAGGCGGTCGATATCGGTACTCAACCCCTTATCCTTCCGCATGATGTCACGACAGGATTTGACAAGGCTGCCTAAACCCTGAGCTGTCGTACCGCGAATCTCTTTGGTTTTCGTTTCTTTCGGCATTGGCAATAATCTCCTTTATTCAACTAGGCGGTATGGTGGCGGATCATCTCACTTATGGCTTTTTGCCTAAATTCAAGGAAAGTGTTGAGGTCATCTGATAGAACTGGAGAATTATCTCCGATCGGCATCGCATGTGATTTAAAAAGTGCATCCACCTTTTCTTTTCCCTGTTTCTCTCGGATCTCGCGAAAATAGTCGGAGGGTTTTCGTTTGTTCAGGGAATGATTTGTCGAGCGGTCGATATAAGTACGATTTAATATACAATCACGTAACGACGTTTGCACGCTATTTGCGTCACAAAAAGCGCGCGGAAATATATGATGGTCATCCACGGGATTTTTCTTGTCAGCTAAAAGTTGGGATGTTATCTTCCCGCGTTTATAAAAATCTATGGCGCCATTTTGAAGAACGAGGGCCATCACTCCTTTATACACCGCTCGCTGCCGCGGTCTCACTTGGCGCAGATCGATGTCAAACTTGAAGTCACGAACTGATTCCGGAGGTTCTCCTCCACTCAGCCATTGTTTTAGTTCTCCAAAATCTTTTTCGGCCTGGCTGTTGGGCGCATTTTCATAACGCTGACCAAACACCGAACACCAAAACCACCTTTGAATTTTAATACGGTTTGCACCCTGTTCGGGTCCTCCTACATTTACCTGGGTTGCCAAAATGGCTGACATCGGCACAATTATTGTATTGTAGGGAATCAACGAGAGGTCAATAACACCGCAGTCATCTCGAAGCATTGACAATGCATTCTCTAAACCCGTCACTGCAGCATCCCAACCCTGTTGAGCTTGTTCTACCTTCATATCAAGTATGGCTCCTCGTTTGATTGAGGGAACCTTTACTTTCCCCTCCTTATCTAATCCGGGTTCCAACATCGCGATAATTTGCAGCAAATAATAGGGATCGGACTTGTACTCTTCAATTATCGAATGCGCATCTTTTGCTTCGTCCCACTTCATTCGCATATTAAAATCCTTGGGCCAGAATCTCGCTGCAAGAAGATCAAAAACGCCGAGTTTAATTCCCGTCCTGTTTAATGTTTCAAATATCATGCATACCGCAGGGCCGGATGTCTCTTCGTTAAGCGTAACCATGGGAAACCGATATTCTTCTATCGGTTGAATCCATTGATCGTGGATTTTTGACAATTTCTCGTGAAGATTCAAAATGTCGGATTTATCTCCGCTACACGCCCGCAAAACTTCACTTTGCCATGCGCTAAATCCTCCGGAAACCCCGAACAAATTTTGCATAGGAAACACCAGTTCGCGAGCTTGTTGTTCAAGACTTCCGTAAATTGTTTCTCCCTCTTTTGTCCGCATGTAAAACGCACAATCTTCGAGCGCTACACCTTGATCCAATTTTTGCAGATTCAAGTAATAACGGTGTTCCCCAAGTCCATAGAAGGCCTGGTAGAGCGAGGTAAGCCTTTGTTGTCCGTCTAGAATTAAGTATGCCGGTCGGCTTTGCAAAGATAGATCCGGCGCTCCCTCAAAAGCCCTGGGTTGAAAGAGCAGCTGCTTGCCATTTTTTATGCGCAGGAGCGTACCCGCAGGAAAGTTCTGAATGATAGATTCGATGAGTTCATCCGTCGCGTAAGGATCCCATACAAAATCCCGCTGAAAATCGGGAAGAGCCATTTCCCGATTGTGAATCATCTGAAGAAGAAATTTAAGCGGCTCAAGCGTTGGGTAGGAATTGTCCATCAAAACCTCCTGTTTTATTCCGCATAAAGTAAATTCTGCATTTCGTAAAGAGCTTCCCTGAGTTGACTGGGCCCTCCGAACAAACTGGAAATCTCCATAACATTACCGTGTGCCAAAATAGGGGGGACCTTGAGTATGTCTGGTATTTTGAATTGGGCGGTTCCATGCTCTATATACTTTTCGATAATTTCATTTAAGATTCCGCGCGCCTCCGGCTTAAAGTAGTCCCAAAAATCTGCGTGACCCTTGCGAAGGCGCTCGGCACGTTCGCGTCGTGTGCGGAGCGGCGCATTGAAAGCGACATGGCAGAGAAGGTCGAACGGATCGGCGTCGGGTTGCTGGGTGTTATCGGAAAGTTGCTCCAGGCTGATGCCGTGTTCAGCAAGAGTGTCAAGAATCGCGGTGCGCTCTTCAGCATTACTCCAATGGGAATGTAATTCAGCGGCGGATGGCCACATGTCGCGGATTTTTGAAGAAACGTAGTCGGTGAATTTGACAACCCGGAGCTGCTTACCGCTTGCATCAAGCTCGTAAACAAAGTGGGTGGCAATCTCCACTATTCCGCCGTCCACGTAATACTTATGTAACGGCGGTTCGGGAGAGTCAGAAATAATTTGCGCCGGGGGACCTGGTGGTTCAGGTGGTGGTTCCGGCGGAGTGGGAATGGGTTCATCAATTGGTACTTCAGTCGGTGGGTCAATGGGATCGCCATCAAAATCCGGGTCTGCAAATAGACGCGTAGCGCTGCCGGTATAATCAAGAATAGAAAACCAGAGTTTCCCATAATCGGCCCGAACCCGCGTGCCTCTTCCGATAATCTGCTTAAACTCGGTCATTGAATTTACGACACGAACAATAGCAATGTTCTTACAGGTCTGAATATCCACACCGGTGGTGAGAAGTTTTGAGGTTGTTACGACAACCGGAGTCCGTGTTTCCAATTCCTGAAAGCGGCTAAGATAACCGCGGCCAATATCGCCTTCGTCGGATACTATGCGTACGACGTAATCAGGAAACCCCTGAACAAAATCACTGCAAAGATTGTTGATTGCTTGCCGCATTTCATCGGCATGCTCCTGGTCCACACAAAAAACAATGGTTTTGGCAAAAGGGTCGCTACCACGGAGAAAATCCACGATGCTTTTGGCAACTGCTTGAGTTCGCGCCCTAAGGACGATGATTCTTTCGAAATCGGGCGTTTGATAGTTTTCGTCAGGGATCGGGCGCCCGTAACGATCCGTCTCATCTTTGGAGGGACGCCATCCTGTTGCGTCAACGTCAGCAATAATCCGATGCACGCGGTATGGTGCAAGAAAACCATCATCAATCCCTTGCCGTAAGCTATACGTATAAACCGGACTGCCAAAATAACGGTATGTATCGCGGTTTTCCTCCCGAAGCGGCGTAGCTGTCATACCAAGTTTATAGGCTGGCTGGAAATAATCGAGGATCTCTCGCCAGTTGCTTTCATCGCGAGCGCTTCCACGATGACACTCATCAACAATAACCAGATCGAAAAAATCGGGGGTGTATTCGCGATAGAGCCCGGGGCGCCGCTCGTCTTTGGCTATAGCCTGGTAGGTGGCAAAATACATCTCACGACTCTTAATCGGCTCACCCTGAATCTTCCAACGTGCGTCTCCGAAAGGTATGAACTGTTTGTCCTTAGGATCATCCACCAGGATTGAGCGGTCTGAAAGATATAAAATACGAGGGCGTCGAGGTTCTCCGGTTCGGTTCCATCGAGTATTCCAGAGTTTCCAGCAAATATGGAAAGCCACATCGGTCTTGCCTGTACCCGTGGCCATAGTCAGCAAAATGCGGCGGTGGTCCTGGAGGATTGCCTGAATTACACGGTTGATAGCAATTTCCTGATAATAACGCAGCGGTTTACCCGGTACCGGCAAACTTGGTGAAATGAAACGCTGTCGTTGGTCAATCTGATTAAGTCCGAGATGAGTATGTAATCGTGTCCAGAGTTCTTCAGGTGAAGGAAATGATTCTCGATCAGTTTCCCGACCGGATAAAAAATCATGCTCTGCGATTCCATGTCCATTTGTCGAATACGCAAACTTAAGGTCAAGGATCTGGGCATATTCCTTGGCTTGTTGAAGACCATCATGAGGACTCTTTAACGTTGATTTGGCCTCAACCACCGCGAGCATAAGATCAGGCTTATAACGTAGGAGGTAATCTGCGCGTTTTTGAGGCTGGCGTGAAACTTTTGTCCCGGCGACTATAATACGACCATCAGTGAAGGTGCGTTGTTCGTTAATTTGATCGTCATTCCAACCAGCGGAATAAAGTTTGGGAAGAATATATTTTCTACAGGTATCGGCTTCAGTGGGCATAGTAAAGAAATTTTAAATTACATAATGGGAATGCTTACCGCTAATTATCTCCTATCCCCGGGCTGAATTCGAACCGATGCTAATATCCGTGTACGAATTTCATCATATACGGCGATATTGACTCCCTCGCCGACTTCCAGAGTTACCGCTATACCGTAAGAAATTGGCGTAGTAATCTTCCCTGCATCATTGCGGCAATTAACCTTAATTTCGATAACTTCACCATCAGCAAAAGGAATTGCTTGTTGTCCTTCAAAAATTTCATGTTGCAGCGTACCTCGACGAACAGCCTTTCCATCCACGTTACTTCTGTTTGAAGCAACGTTATTATTTGTTTCGAACCACAAACTTGCCGTACGATATCTTTGAGTACTTGTTGAAATAGGCGATATCCATGCAAGCGTTACGGTTAATTTGCGCCAATCCGTACGAGATCCCAAAGAAGGCGGTAATGGAAGTTTAAACACATGTGCTTCACTATCATTCAAACCCCCAAAACCCAATAAAGTCACTCTCTGTTCTGTACATCCTAAAACACGCTCTATCTGCGGCAAACCATATCCAAGCCAACGAGCTACCAAACTTTTCAACTGTCGAACATTATCCGGAGTGCGTAATATTTGTAAAATACGTTCGCCACTGTCTCCCCATCCTGAGCCATGCACAAGCATTGCTTTGAGCAAAGGGGCCACATATGGTGCATATTCAATACCCACTGCTTGCTCGCTAAAAATCTGCATCAAAAGATTATGACAAATTCCACCCGCCCTGGTAATCAAAGCCGCTGCGTTACTTGTACCACGACAATGAGATATTGCCGTTGTATCTCCTGGCAAATTGCTCGGACATGCTACTTTATTCCCGGGAGAAGATACTGAAATAACTGGTTCAATGGTTACAGGGTCACCTAAAACCTGTGGTCTATATAACTGCTTGCCACCACTATAAACGATATCTGGTTTCACGGAACGCCGATATCCACTACCAAAGGCAGATATCGGACTTGGTAAAACAATAGAATCATAAGGGTCAATACGATCACCCATCCTCACTCCTGTCGCATGATCCAAATGTGCCGATCCCACAGTAACCCCATTAATACTTTCGGCAGGAGAAAGCAATCTGAGATTGCACGCATTCTGATATAATGCTTTGACTGTTGCAGATTCAATATCCGCCTGTTGAGATTGATTAAAATCTGCGCGAGGAATTTCCAAGGCGATCGTCTTTGCATGATTTCCTGCGCTAACCACAAAAAGCACGCCGTATTTTACGCTTAGCCAATCCAGTAGTTTGGCCATAGGACTCATGGTTTGAGAAAATTGCCTACATGGATCTCCTATCGAAAGATTGATTATTTTTACGGTGGGAGCAACCGGAGGTTGTCCATTTTCACCTTCAAAAATTCTTCTTACCGAACGGTGAATCAAATCAACAACTAAGATATCCTCCGGCATAAACTCTTGTCGCTGAGGACGCCAATCAGTTGGATTTGGCTTCATAATAGGTCGCATGTATATGGGCGTCTTTAATGGATCAACCACACCAGAGTTTAAATCACCATGAATAACAAGGGATGCCATTGCCGTCCCATGATAACGCTCTACCACAGGATATGAAGAATCCCAGGTATCAGGATCATCAATAATTATTCGGTTCGACAACAACCGATGATTCGCTAAGGGCATCCCATCCAAAACAGCTATAACAGGATCCCCAGATGGAACTGCACCGATCTGACCACCTGCTTGTTCTAAATCTCCTTCAGTAGCTTTATCCCCAGCCGACACCTGTCCAGACGGTCGGAAAAACATGATATCGTCGCACTTGACTAACTTGGTGTTTTGGTTTGAAATAACATTCTGTATCGCATTAGCAGGTAGTTCCGCTAAAAAAGCGTCATATGTAATTTCCGGCAGAACACATTGTCCTAATATTTGCCCGCCCAATTCAGTTATTAATGATGATACCTGAGTATGGCTTGTTTGTCTTTTAGCAGGAGTATTACGAAACCAAAGTTCCGCCTCAAATCGAATAACTCGGTCACCGTCATACTGAAGAACTTCTTTCCATTCTTCCAGAACTCCAGTTTCAAGAAGTCGGTCCTCTACACCCCATCGGCGAACATTCTTTAGCGATTTAAATACATGTTTAAACTTATTCAGTCCTGTATCAAACTTTACCGCAGGGGCGGTCTTATATCTCTGCCAAAGAGAAAGCATCTCTTCCAAAGCACGCTGGTTCGCCATGACAAGATAAAGCCGACCACTCAATTCTTTTTCAGGTTTCTTCTCGTCAAAGAAATTCTCATCGGGAGTAATTTCATCTACTTCCAACTCTCCCATCCATTCAAAACCATCAATCCGCTTAACCGCATTGGCAAAATTTTCTATTCCACCAATAGTTTCTATAACGAGAACTTGCTCGGGATCAACACCTGCAGTTGTTTGCTGTATCTCGACTCGACGATTATTAAAAGCTGATTGAAGTTGATTAAACATGGGCGTTAATCGTGCACCTTGCCGATCGGAAGAAGGCACGTGAACTCGACCACCCCCACCTCCAAGATTAGAACGCGAAGCAACATCCGGTTGAGGGAAAAGAAGTAATGGTCGCTCAGGCATTGTTTACCTCCCTCTGACCTTGTTGCTTAACTTTTACAGAGCGAGATCCCCATTGTCGAATAGTCTGAGTGATAATATTCTTCATGTTAGAATTAGGCTGATTCAATACATATTGCCGAAATATACTCGCACCAAATTCTTCGACTTCAGCAAAACTCGAACCGAGTAAATGTTTTGCTAATGTTCCCGGCGCATATCCCAAAGATACCTTTATCCTTCTCTCAAATTTTTCAAACCATTCTGTCAATCGGGATCTTGTCGGAGCTGGCAGACTTACACGAATCTGAAAACGCCGCCATACCGCTCGATCCAACAACTCTGCATGATTAGTAGCTCCGATAACCACTACATGGCTTGGCAATCCATCAATTTGTAGCAACAAAGAACTCACAACGCGTTTAATTTCTCCTGTCTCATGAATATCTCCGCGTTCTTTACCCAAAGTTTCAAACTCATCAAAAAAAAGGACACATTTTCTTGTCACCACATAATCAAATAATTTCTTAAGACGTACTGCTGTTTCACCCAGGTACGTACCAACAATACTCTCATACCTAACGACCAAGAAAGGTACCATCAATGCATCCGCAATCGTTTCCGCTAAAGATGTTTTCCCGTTCCCCGGAGGCCCAATTAAAAGCAATCGATTTCTCGGTTCAAGATTATAGGAACGTAATAAATCTGTCCTGTGGTGTTCTTGCACAAACTCTTGGCAAATCTGCAATACATCATTGGGCAATATCAATTCATCCATTTTCCTCTTTGGTGTAATCTCATGAACCAAAGCACCTATGCGCTGATCCGGGGTCGAAGAACCATTAAGGAAAAGTTTTTCATGAAACCCATTGCCATTATTACTTAACGTTTCCTCTAACTTATCCGCCAAGACCTTATGCTGTTTAGTCCGTTCTTCAGCGATGATAGCCTCAACTGCTTTTCTAAAGACCTCTTTGTCGCCTTTAAAACCCGACTGAACAAGCTTTATAAGTAAATCTGCTCTAGCCATATTCAAACTCCTATCTTAAAATTACTTTAACAGTAAGTAAAATTTCCCCAAAAACTGGACAGTCCCGATAGGTGTATTTTAGCATATAGGAACAGCCAACGGAAAGAGAGGGAAATGATGAAAAAGACACACGATGCGATATTGAAGGCAAGGGTTACCCTGGAAACACTGCAGGGCGAGAAGACGATGGCGCAGTTGAGCAACCGGTACGATGTCCACCCCAACCAGATAGTATACGTCGTCAATCTTTTTGGACGAATTCGCCTGATTTCAGGTTTGCAATTTGATGCTGGTTCAAGCTGTTGTTTTGGGTAGTTATTCCTTCCAGATTGTACTTCTTTCTGCGTTCCGGGGTCAATTACAGGGGGTATTTCAAGAAAGTTGATTCGCAAAAATTGCCTTGTTATGCCGATTCTTCTTCTAAAACCGTTGATACTAAACGAATCTGGGCAATAACAGAGACGTGAAAAAGTATGACAGGGGTATGACAGAAATCGTTGAAATTGAGGGAAGGATAAAATGACCAGAACAATATGTTCTTCTATTAATTATTTGGACACCTTCCTTTTATATATGATATTATACAAGAAAATATCCAAAAGGTGTCTTATCTTTTGCCGGCGGTAAAAATACAAATAATAAATCCCATTAAAAAATGACAGGGAAGAATACGGAAGGAGAAGAACGGTGTGTGGTTAATGCTAAGTTGAGTAGCGCCTCTGGTGTTGAAAACGTGACTACTAGAGCGGGTATGTTTCTGTTTATAATTTTCCTGTCCCGGAGGTTCGGTGGCAAAAAAAGCAAAGAAAATTTTCTTGGGTTCATGAGTTTCTTCTCCGTTCTTAGTATTGCCATCGGTGTGATGAGTTTGATGCTCATTCGGGGAGTCATGAATGGTTTCACGCACGATCTTAAGAGAACAATCATTGGTGCCAATCCCACAATAATCGTAGGAGGTCGTCCGCTTATCAGTGGTTATCGGGACATTATCAAACGGATATCTTCATGTGTTCCCGAAGTCAAAGGGGTATCACCTTTTCTCTCGTGCCAAGTTTTCTATCGTTCTCCAAGTCATGCGGTCGGAGGAATACTTAAAGGAATCGATTTAAAAACTGAATCAACCGTAACAAATATCACGGGTTTTCTTCGACAAGGTGATCTATCTGCTGCAGAAAAAGGCATTATCTTGGGAAGCGAATTGGCAAACCAGCTTGGTGTAAAAGTGGGGGACACAATTCAGGTAATCGGCGGCTTGATGTACAAAACGCAATACTTTCGGGTCAGTGGTATCGTTGAATGTGGAGTCTATGGATATGACGTAACCGTGGGACTTACTTCCCTGATAAACGTACAGCGTCTGTTTGGTATCGGGGATTTTGTCCATGGCATCGGTATACGAACAGAGAACATCTACGAGTCGGATAAGGTAGCTGTTAAAGTGGGGCAGTCAATCAACAGCATCTATCCTGTCACGACTTGGAACCAAAAGAATAAGATTCTTTTCGCCGCCCTGGTCTTAGAAAAAAAATCTATGGTGGTGATTCTTGTTCTGATTATCCTGATGGCTTCATTCAACATCATTACCACTTTGATGATCGCGGTTTTCCGAAAGACAAAAGAAATCGGAATTCTCAGGGCCATCGGTCTAACACCCGGCGACATCGGCCGAATCTTCTTCTATCAGGGGCTTATTCTCGGAGGACAAGGGCTCGCGTTGGGGCTCGGTGTCGGCGGAGTACTTACATACTGGCTGCGGAGCTACCAGTCCGTCAAGCCATCAGAATTCGTCTACAACCTGTCCCGGTTACATGTTAAGCTATTGCCAACCGATCTTCTCCTTATCACCTTGACGGTCATTGTGATCGTCAGTCTGGCAAGTATTTACCCGGCTTGGAGAGCGTCGCGATTAAATCCGGTTGAAGCATTGCGACACGAATAGGAAAAATTCGATATTGAAGATCGCAAACCCAAGCAAACTCAAAATCTATAACCAAATTCAAATAGAAGCAGTTTTGAACGAGCGGGTTTTAACAGTTGGGGTTTATTTGGAATTCAGAGTTTTGAGTTCAGGGTTTACCTAAACATTATGAGACTACAGTGAGCAAACTGAAGGGTGAAAAACTAACCAAGATTTACAGTACGGTTGAGGCGCTCAAAGAAGTTGACGTTGAAATCGCTGATAAGGACATTGCTGTGGTAGTTGGACCGTCTGGCTCCGGCAAAACCACGCTCCTAAACCTCCTGGCGATCCTCGACCACCCAACATGTGGAAGGGTGTTCCTGAACGAGGCGGAAATCACTAATCTTCGGGAAAAGGAAGCGGCGCAGATTCGTAACAGAAGCTTCGGATTTGTCTTCCAGTTCTTCTATCTCCTGCCAGAATGTACGGTCCAAGAGAATATTTTTCTTCCTCTCTGGATTCGGGAACGAGCGTTCACGAAGTTGGGTGAATATCGCCGGCAGGCAGACGCGCTTCTCAAGGAGTTCCACCTAGAGAAGCGGAAAGAAGCGTATCCTTCCCAACTTTCCGGCGGCGAACTTCAGCGAGTGGCCATCTGCCGAAGTCTTATCTGTCAACCGCAAGTGATCTTCGCCGACGAACCGACCGGCAGTATCGACAAGGAATCCGTACAGATAGTCTTTGAAATGATCGAGCAGTTGAACCGGACGCGGGGAGTGACGTTCGTGATTGCTACACACAATGAAAAGTTCCTACACTTGGCAACGAAGGTTATATGTTTAAGGGAAGGACGGATTGAAATTACCAAGTAACCGGCGCCCAGGGTATATAACTTGCCTGTCTTGAAATCTTACTCCAAACCGTTTAGTCTGCTATTCTATTTTCAGTCCCCAGAATGCCATCTTTTCAATCTGCGTTTCACGCGCTGAAAAATTCCAGTTGAAAACGGCCCAAACAATATGGGATGTTCAGCATCCTTTAAGAACCACCTTTTGCAATGGAGCTCATAATTATGAAGAATGCATTGTAGAGGGCGTGAATTCCGATGCATAGAAGTAGTGAACGGAATTTTTCGTAGAATATTGCCATAAGTATAGCTCCGAAAAAAGCAAGCAGTAACGAAAAAGTTGACGAACCAAAGTGTGCCAACATGAACAACAGGGAAGATGCGTAGATGGCAATGACAACGGTACTTCGACTTCGAATCCAGCCAAAGATTATCCCTCTAAAAACCAGTTCTTCGGCTATAGGTCCGAGCATAAACAAAGAAGCCGTCTTTGTTAAAACAGAAACGGTGGCGTTGTCAGCAAACATTGGTCCGTTGGCTATAGCAATGGCTATCAAAAGAACCGCAATCCCAATGTGCGGGAGACAGTTCAACGGAAAGTTGAGTTTGACATTCGGGCAGAGAGACAAACGTTTTATCCTGATTACCGCAAAAACAGCGAGACAGTCAAAATAACGAATGACGCCAACAGTTATTAATCGCCTAATCTCGTCTCGGGTCGAAGGTGGAACGCCTGCAAAAAAGTGTTGCGCGGACCATGAAAACAACCTGTTGGCCAAAAACTCAAAAACCAGCAACAACGCACAGAAAACGATGATTATGCACGTCTCGCCATGCAGTTTTTTGAGCATAATTAATTGGGTAAGTATAAAGTTGGATTATGAGGTTTTTCGCACAGTTCAATGATTCTATATTGGAGAAATCTCGGTTGGGTGGATAAACCCCTCAGCATAACAGAGGTCTGTTGCACTGAAAGAAATTGGTGCTGAAGGACGGTAACAGCCCAGTTCCGAACGGCAAGATTGGAATCGTACATTACGCACGAAATCAGGGCTGTTTGCGCCGTTTCCGGCAAAATAGGATAACTTGCCAAGGTTTTAACAGTCTTAAGACGAACAATAACATTTTGGTTACCCATTTGTTTTGTCAGTACGGCGATGGAAGAAACTTGCGGATACGCCTGCACACTAATCAATACTTTTGCAATTGTGAGCTCACACACAATACATGTCAATACAGTCCACAGAATTACAGAAGAACGAATCGGCAGATTCACTGCCTTGTTGATAGATAACTCAGGAGCCTGATTAGGGCCGTGGACGCGTTGAAACCATTTGAGTATGCAAGCGATGGAAAGCCACGGGAGGAAGAACAATCTGGATAAAATAATCCCCCATAACAGGATACACCGATTGAGGAAATGAAAATAGGCGTCTTGAAAAAATTTGTCTGGTTCTTTTCCGGTGGTATGAGGATTCACTTCCCTTTCAATGCAAGTGAGTGCGAAAGGTGATGCTCGATAATAAAACTCCACAACTCCCGCTCCTTTGAGCGAAAGAAGTACATCGCGCGTAAAGTACGCTTCGTGTAAAAGACGGTTATTTGCATTACCTATAAAGAGACTCGATACGCTTGGCAAAACAAGGAGCAACACGGTAACAACAATCACTTTTCTGTGTTCCCTCACCTTAAATCCCGTAATTTCCACAAGACCGATCGACAAAAGAAACAAGAGGGCGGCGCTCGCTCCCAGAAGGAAAATAGCAATGCTCTGGAACCATTTGGTAAAAAGAACGGAAAACAGCATAAAACCAATAATTATGCAGAATATGAGTACTCTTCTTGAATTGCTCACTAACCGCGTTATCCACACCGGAAGTTTAGCAGAACCCACAACCAGCAAAACGATAATTGTCCACCAGCCGACAGCGGTCATACAAGCAAGAAGCAAACCGCCCCCAAAAGCAAACGGGAGTTTTTGACTATCCGGAATGTTTGGAGTATTTCGATCTAAAGTGTGTGGTGTTTTAGGAATTGAAGAAGAATGACTTAACACTAACCCTGAATAACCAAGCCAAGATGCAAGAAAGAACAGAAGGAAGGAAAAGATTACCAGACGATAGCGCATCGTAACTCTGCTAAACAAGGTGGTGTTTTCTTGAAATAATAATCCGCGGAAGAATCCTATCTACAATGCCCAATTATTTCTTAAGATAGTCTTGGTAGTCTTGCTTTAGTTCGTCAATTGACTGATTTAACCCTTGGTGTATATCGGGGGCATACTTTTTCAAATAATAATTCCATCCGGTAGCTTTTTGGATCTTATCTGCAGCGTGTACAGCTCCTCCCAAATCTCCTTTTGCAACATAATTAATGAATTCCTCGGCATACTCAATTTCAAATCGGGGTTCATTAACACCCCCCCAGCCAGGGGCTTTACTGGAAGAACTCCATTTATTAACATCACTACGCCATGTAGCCACGTTTGAGCGCCACGTGAGTTCCCGCCAATTAGTGACTTTTTTGATTTTATCAAGCAAATCTTTGACCGCTACAACTTCGGTACCGCTCCCTTGCTCTGATTTCAGCTGTTTCTTAAAATACCATTCCGCCGATTCAATACTTTCTTTTTCAAAACTGTTTGCTTTAAGGGTTACTTGCCTGTTCCGAGCACTTAGAGATACCATGGTAAATTTGGATATCAGATCCTCCAGTTGCGTTTGTCCGCCTGTTTTCGATACCGCAATTTTATCATAAAGTTTTCCCACAAGTTTTTTCTCAATCTGATTAATAACGACGTCTTTTAATCCCGCTTCATTTGAGGGTCCAGGTATCGCGAAACTGAGGGCAAGCGAACCATATGCTTCATAGATATTGTCATACTTAACTACGGGTTCTCCGCTAACCGGATCGATCTTTATCTGTCCGGCAGTAAATGTCCCGGCGACAATGTTCTTGACCCAATTTTCGGGACTATATTTGTACTGCTTTAGTTCCATCTTGAAAAGACTCGTCGCTTTATCTGCTAATCGCCGTACTAGTATGTTTTCATCACTTTCCCCTGTTCTTTCAAGGATTTTATTATACATATTCTTCGCTTCAGAAGATGTTTCTTCCCATTTTGCACCGTATTTTTCCTGAAGAACTTTGTCGTGTTCCTTCTGTAGATCTGCTGGCAGATTCTCGTAATGATAAATCGTCATGTCAGGTTGCTGGCCGGATGCTTCTGAATAAAGATCAATTCTTCGAATGAGATTTTCTGCTACGGCGGCCGGTAATCCCTTAATTTCTTCCGCGGGGAGATACTTTAATTGCCATGGTGTTTGGGGTGCTGCGTGCATTATTCCTGCGGGTTCCTTGGCGTTCACTAATTGGATACTTGTTATCACCAATAATACAGGGATACCAACATTCCGAATCCATTTCAGCATCTCGCCCTCCCCGACAGAACTAATCTGTCAGTATTCCAAAAAATTGGACAAGCTTCATATTTTGGTATAATTCGAATCTCTTTGTTGTGACGTAAGTTGCATTTCTTCCTTACAATCAAAATCAATTTATTTTCTCGTTGCGTCGTTGCAAAATTTCCTTCTTTCTCTGCCCCGTCTCTGGTGATTTTCCGTACATATCTCCTTGCAACCACTTCTTACTTTTACCCAAAAACATCTTCAGCCAAATATAGTAACTGCAGAGGAAAGCCTTTTCCTGTGGTATAAATCACTAATTGGAATTTCCCCGAGGGGTCTTTGAGGGGTCTTTCCGGGATGATTCGGTTTTTTCTTTTCTACTCTAACAGAACCAGAATCGATCTACAGATTCTATCTTCTTAAAATCCTTGCCCAATCGTTTACTGACTTTCAACACTAACATCCACCAGAAAAATTATGTTCTCGTTTTTAAAACGGTCTTCCCAATGATGTGCTACCTTTTTTATTTGGTAGCGGGAGTGTATTTGTCCCAGGTTCTCTGGTTTTCATTCGTTGATAATTGACTTTCAATGCTAACAACTTTGCCCTTTCTGAAATGTACTTTGGCAAATCTTGTAGCCGTTGTTCCTTTTTCCTGGCGTTCGTAAACCCAGATTTCTTCCCCATTGTCGGCATAATCCACAGCCAATGGTTTTCCCCATGCGGCACGAACCATCTCAGGACTCATATCGGGTACAACCACTTGCTTCGAAATGTTTTTTGCAATCTCAGGTGAGAGGTCTTTGTTCTCACGAATATATTTATCTCGCTCAACCATCCTCTGTATGGTGCAACCAGCACTTCCAAAAGCAAAAATACAAACCAGGCAAAACGTTAATATTGGATTTTTCATCCTCGCCTCCCTCCTTCAGTTATTGGTAAAAATGCTGCGACGTAGAGTTATTTTGGATTAGTTCTCCTCCGTAACATTCCAATCAGAAGAAGCAGCGCTAAAGGGAAGAATGCCCCAAGCAAAACAAATCTCTCCGTCATTTGTCCACCATAATTAGCTGTTCTGGAATTATTCATAACACCACTGATAAAACAACCGAAGTAGCTTGCACTTCCAGCAACATCACTCACTCCCCCTAAAGCTCTTGCAGCTTGTCCCGCGTCCTGCGATATCTGTCCCCAATTCTGTCCATATGCGATACCAGCATACAATTCCGCAAACACCAACACTACACCCACCATTACCGCACCCACCCATAACTTACACATTCCTTTACTCATTATTCCTCCTCTGGTATAATAAAAATCGCCCGAAAGCATTACATTAAAAATTCTTGCTTTAATGTTACCACAATATTACCACAGGCCTTAGTAATTGTAAAACAATTGTAAAGCGGTAGAATCTCTAATACCAGAAAACATCACATAAGTTCGAAACCGTCCACCTGTCCAAATGTTCTGACCGACATTAATTATTTAATGAGCCCCTCCCCAAGCGTCCAACTGGCAGAACAGCCAGCAAGAATGACAACGTAAAGTAGAACAACAACCACCCCAAAAAGATTTTTTTTCATCCAGCCTCCAAGTTATTGTTTGTGAATAGTACCCCGTACTTTGGCGATAATAAGTCAAGGGGAATAGGAAAATTGTTCAAATAAATATTTGGTCGTTTACCACAGAATCAACTTTTGGGTTTTTCCGTCCTTTCCTCTAATTATGTGGTTCCCCTTCTCATCCTTTTCTCCGAAGATAAATTTATCAATTTTATCATAGGTTTTATAAGTTTTCTCATCTCTTTCACGATTTTTGGGGTCAGTGGCATTTCTCAATAACTCTTGTTCTTTTTTTCTCTTTTCTTGCCAATACTTTGGGTCCCCTGCGCTTTTCCTTGCATCATAAGACGTTGATTCTTCAAAATATGCCTTTTCTCTGTCTTTTTGCCTTTCTTCTGGTTTAAGATCATTCTTTATCCCTTCACTTATCTTTTCTGCACCTTTCACGTACGGGCCTGCTCCTCCTCCGGGAGGTGAGAGTGCAAATGACCTGCTAGGAAAACCTAACAATAAAACAATCCCCACCAACATAATCTTTTTCATTATACCTCTTTTTGTAGCATCACCTATTGGCCGCCTTAACTAAAATGTAAAGGGAAATTTTTAACAAAACCTCCCGTTTTTGTCACGGGTTGTTTTTCCTTATTTCCAGCCTACTTTCCGTAAAGAACCTTCAATTGTTCAACCGTGGGGTGCCCGGAGTAATACTCTCCCTGGGGGCCTGTGTAACCGTCATCGTGTTTGACCAGTTTAACGACTGTATAACTACCGTCTGAATTGGGAATATTTATGGTCACTGTTCCATCAGGCGAAACCGGCGCCGGAACAACGACATATCTGGAAGGACGAGACTGGTAGTAAGTGTGGTCTTGGTAATCGTACGGCTCACCCCTTACCACAACGGTTTCGTGCCGTTCGGGAAGGAGCGCGACGATTGTTCCTATCGCAAGAACGGCCGCGAAAAACCCGAGTCCATCCGATTCATGGCCACGGAATCTCTCTCCTTGGTAAGAATGGTATGGCACCGGTCTGTGCCAGTCACGATCGCGTGCACTTGCCGTTGGAACCCGGCAAAAGACTACAGATACCAGACAAAATGCCAACGCCAATCGAATCACATCTGAAAAATTCTTTCTGGTCATGTTCGCCCCCTGTTTTTTCTACTCATGTAACTTGATATAGAAAGTCTACTCGCTACACCCCAATTGGCAACAACGTGTCTGTTTATCACAATGATACCCTTCCAAACATATACGTGTCAAATCAACTTCGCCACTAAACTCGGAAACCGTTGTGTAGTAATGATTTACACGAAAAAGTTTAGCACTATGCCGACTTAATCCCCGCTATTTCCTCCCGGCCAATCTTTAAAACATTCAATAGCGCGGCAAACCGTCCTCAATATTAAGGGAAGGGTCTATGCTCTTCCTCAGGCTGCTTAACTCAATCTTATCCCCGACTATGAATCCCTTATGCAGCATGACGTTCACATTAGTTTCTATTACATAAATTGTTCCTTTTGGCATCTTTACCATATCAGTTTCCGGAGGAGCATTAACGATTTGCAGGATCTTCCCGTTTTTGGCAAGCGCGGTCATCTCTATTGTAAAAAGGCAGTTATGGCAATGGAACGTGTTAACTTGACGCCCTAGGTCTCTAAATAAAATCCCAACGTTCTCCGGCATTTTTGTAACGTATTGAAGACCTAACGATAAATCGTTTCGGTTTCTCGTAGCAATTAAAGTTATTCCATCAAGTTGCTTGGTCTGAGGTGATACGCTTTCCGGCAAAACTACAGGGGCAAGAACGGAAAATGGAAAAAGAAGGACAGTTAAAAGAATCAGAATTTTGAAAAATCTGATTTTATCTTTCATTTGTTAGGACTGAAAATTTACAATTGGAATCATCCATTTGCCCATGAAAAAAATATTTTAGCCGAATAGTCTACCTTATTTATTATATTTTAATCCGTTGTATCTTAAATATTGTCAAAGAAAGTACTCTTCAACCCCTTACCCGGACAGGGGCGGGCAGAACAGAACCGGTATTTTTGCCGGCAAACTACGCTGGATTTCTACGTACAAAACAAAACACAGGATTGTGCCAGAACTCTGTTTCAATAACATCATGCGGGACTATTTGTTGTACTTGTCCCAAAGGTTGTTTGCCTCGCCAATCCCTCGATACTTATCAAATTGCCCAGGGCTATACATAGCACCACCAGAGTATCGTCCATCGTATGCACCCTTTCTTACAGACTCATCAAATGCTTTACGAGCGGCTTCTTTCTCTCTCATCTTCTTGAATGACTCCTCATTCACTGCCCCGATAGAATTAGATTGAGCCTTGTTACTACCAGAGTTGACTGTACCACTTGTTGTCAGTTTCACCTTGGACATATCTGGGGCAATCACTGTTTTGTCCATATCTGTTCTAGTTCCCCGTATGTAATTAGGCTTCAACGGATCGTTCCAATTGGGCCCTTCCGCCAATGCTCTTGAAGACAAAATTCCCACAAATCCAAGTGAGAGTACAGCCACAATCACTATGCTTCCTGCTATTCCTTTCATCTTTCCCTCCCGAGAATTAGTGTAGTACACCATATATAACTTAACATTTAAAAAAATGTGAGATGGATGCGAAGAAATTCAAACTGCCTCACCCCCCCACCCTTACTCGCTACACGCCGATTGGCAACAACGTTCCTGTTTATTGAAATGATATCTTTTCAAACGCATCCGTGTCAAATTAACTTCGCCACTAAACTCGGAAACCGTTGCCAAGAAGCACCCTTCAAGAAATCTAATTGCGTTCCCTTGTTATTTTCTCTATTTCTTTATCAAGACCTTTTATAATTTCTTTGTATTGTTTTTTTCTTTTTCCGAAATCTTTAATATCTTTTTTTATTTTTTCTCGCAATTCTGCTTGTCGTTTTTCATCCAGTCTCCTGCTTATCCGTAACCCCTCCCCATAATCATAAAGAAAACTCGAAAAAGCTTTGTCTCTTTCTGATTCATGCGAGGATAGTCTACTCTCTACATATTTTAGTTCTTCTCTCTCTTCCTTAATGATTTCCTCAGATTCTTTTATCTCGTACAAGAGATATTCGCCTTTTTGATCTTTTTGGTCTTTATAGTCCTGTAGCAGATAATCAGAAAATTTTTTGTTTGATACAATAAGTTTTCCTTCGCTGAACTCACAAACATTTTTCCGATAGGCATGAGGTGGAGGGAAACTACCTACATATTCGTATAAAGATAAATCTATGCTTCCCATTTTTTCCTTGATGACCAATTCTTCCTTTCCGTCATTGTTAATGTCGCAGAGATCGGACGAGGAAACATCGTCTGTCTCTGCCTTACATAAACACAGGTTTCCTTCCTTGTCTCTGGATACTATGCACCATGATTCTACTGGTACAGAAGATAGACGGAATAAACCATAAACAATCTCAACGTCTCCATTATTGTCAATATCCTTGAGATTCCTATCCTTCCACCCTATTTCTTTAAGTAATTTTTCATCAGTTCGGTCATCACAACTCTTTTCCTCCAGAGCACAAAAATTCTGAGAGTACACGCAAAAATTTTATCATAGTTATCTTTATCCCACTTTAAATCTTTTAATTCCTTAACATTTCTGACAAAACTTGCATATGAGCTAGGGCCTAATATTTTGAATTCGCTCTTCTGCACATTGGGTCCAAGCGATTTCCATTGTTCCAAAATAACCACCTGTTTTTCATTATAACAGGTTATAGCTTCACTACTGAATGCGTATTTTTGTATTGCAAATAACACAGAGAAGATAACTAAAAATCTTATTGTATTCATTTCTCCTTAAAACCTGTTTGGTTAACTTTAGAATTTTACCAATCCTTAAATTCCCCTATTTCGGACTTGCCCTCAATAAATAATTCTTTCGGAGGACAATAAAAAACACTTGTTGCAATAATAACATCTTTTTCATCTTCAATTCCATTAAGAATTATCATTGGAGAGGGATTATCAGGATAAACCCAGGTATCTCTTAACGTCTTCGTTTGCCCGACGCTCTCTTCTGCTGAGCGAAACGGCTCTCCATACTTTTTGATAAGAACTTTTCTGGAAGCAGTATAGTAATTACCATCACAGGATATCTCTACAATGTAAAGTTTTTTGGTTGAGGGAGTAAACCAATAATCAACTTTCGCGCGCGGAGCTGGCACGCCGAAATCTTCAGTTACTTGAAAAGTTCCCAAGAGTCCCTCGGTAACGGTAATCTTTAATCCGCCTCCCCTAACAAATTTTTCTTCTGCTATATTTCTATTTCTATCTTTAATTATTTTCACTACCTGGTCATAACTCATTCCAAATTTAGCATTTAGATAACCATCAATTCTGGCTGCTGTTAGCGCGTTAGCTGAGGACTGAAACATACATAAAGAACCAATCAAGTAGACTACTACAGAGAACGATCTGATTTTTTTAGTCATTGTTCTCCTCCATTTGCCCATCAAAAAGAGATATTTTAGCCTTGCTTCGCACTCTATTTAAGATTGATCCAGTAAGAGGGAGAGGGTCACTTAATCCAGCCCTATTATCTCGGGGCTGAGAAATCTTAGTTTGATGCTTCAATTTTGACATTATCATAAAGACTTTTTCTGCCACCAATTACAACTGACGCTTGACCCTCATAGGCTGATGTCACCGTATGAGAACTTGTATACACCCGCTTATTGTCAAGATAAAATACAACTATCCCGTTCTTTTCAATCTTTATCTGCGCATTGTGCCAGCCATCGCCATTTGGAATTCTGATATACCCGCTATTCTCTTCCTTTCCATCGCCCCATTGTAAATTGCAGTATACGGAATTGGGTTGGTTCGGTTCAGAGCCAGATTTCACAAGTAGCTGGCAAAAACTGTCTCCTGTCCGGTTGTCTTTCCCGATAGCCAATTGGGCATATCGTTGGTCAGCGAAGGCCGCATTCCCTTGTCTTATGTCCGCTGAAACCTCAAGCATCCTTTCAACATAGCGAAATACGTTTTTACTTATGGCATAACAGCCGTAATTTAAACGGTCATCTATCAAAAGACAAGGAGACGGTTGTCCGTCCGAACCAGTAATCCTTGCATCGAATTGAGTTGGCCCACCTTTTATGTTCCATCTTGAGAGGTCTCGAGAAAAGTCATCCGAAAAAGAAACAAGAGCGCTTCCTGTCACTGCCACACCAGTTTCATGTGAAGCAGTGATGGTTTCTACTTCGCCACCGAACCGTTGCTTTTCTTCGATTTGAAGCCGATCCAATACCTCAATGTTTTTCACAAAAGTTTGATATGGTTGATAGTTCATTAAACCGAGTTGTTTCCTCTCAAGTATCTCAGTCAGATCTTTGATGAAAAAGGCAGCATCTACGATTGGCAACTTTTTATCAATGCCAAGCTTGTCTTGATATTTTTCAACGAAAATGTTGAGTAACTCACTCGTCGCTTTCTTAGCCACAATTTCGTCAATGTAATAATTCTTCTCACGGACCTCATTATACAAGGTTCTTGCTATGGAAAGCTTTTGGAATCCCCAACGATTTTCAAGAAACGTCAACGCATCTTTTCGTGTCAGATTCTTCGTTGTCTGGTATTTTCTAGCAATCTTATAGGCTTCTTGATAATTTGTAAGTCCCTTGTGTATTAAAGTTTCACTAAGGTTTCTGCAGGCCTTTGGCGGAGTTCTTACCGCTGTCTCAATTACATCAAGGACAAAATCTTCTGCAACACTTGCTCCCACGCTGTAAAAACCGCCCTTAAGAAGATCAACGGTCAGGTTAGGAGATTCAAACAAAATATACTCTCCTCCATACTTTGCGGCACTTTTGCCAATAGTGTAAACTGCAACTGTAGTGCTATATCCCGCAGGTGTCCAAAAACCGCTTGTGCGTTTAATGAATTCTTTGGCCAAATCAACCGGATCTGTGTATGCGCTTGTCCAATCTTGAGAACCACCCTTGACGGGAGTCGCCGCATGAACTCCAGGTATGTTGAGAAATGCCACTCCCATAAAAAAACAGAACAAAACGCAGTTCTTCATTTCGCCCTTTCACCCTTCAGTAAGTATCCAAAAAGCCGTGCCTGTGGCAGAAGAAAAGTTTTATCGGCAATGCCAGTTCGTTGATGCGTGGGGGTGGCATTCAAGTAGCTGACTGACACTCCTTCCAACCCTAAAATGTCTTAAATCTGTATGTCTTCCGAATTTAGTGGAGACAATCACCTGATTTCAAGTTTGTAGTCTGGTGCTAATCTAGGTTGTTGCTTTGGATAGCATTTCTCCCTTCCAAATTGTACTTCTTTCTGCGTTCCACGGTCAAGAATTTTCGAGAAAATCTAGATATAATCACTTCCGGGTTCTAAATAAAATCAGCTGATGCTATGCACTATCCTTTCAAACCTATTGATACCAAACGAATTCCGGCAAAAACAGAGGCGTGAAAAAGTATGACAGGGGTATGACAGAAGTCGTTAAAAATGGGGGAAGGATGAGATTGCCACGCCCTTCGGGCTCGCAATGACAAGGTCGTTGATACGAAAGGGGTTTCAGGAGATTACCTCAAGAAAAAACCTCTGAGTTAAAGTGAACCCGGCGGATTTCAAATCCGCTGACTTACCGTTAGCCTAACCCTCCGAGCTCATCTGATTCTGTAAC
>Ga0247841_10001049_pt1 | contig 65905 bp, 69 predicted proteins | sample LaCruzMarch2015__2_FD_192410 | JGI IMG/M metagenome (GOLD analysis project Ga0247841, IMG submission 192410) | Freshwater microbial communities from meromictic Lake La Cruz, Castile-La Mancha, Spain - LaCruzMarch2015_18m | ecosystem: Environmental > Aquatic > Freshwater > Lake | place: Spain...
GACCAAGAGAATGATACTGGTCCAGACAAAATCGGCTATGCCAAATCCATTCCAACCGATACTTACGAGAAAAACCGTGGTATTGGCGATTGCCGCGACCGTGATCCAACCAAAGTAGATACTAAATGGTGCCCAGACAAAAATATTTTCGATTGAAGTGAACTTCTCAGCGCGAAGAATGTCAGCGATTTTTATAAGTAGAAAGAGTAATGTCGCCATGATAAGTAGCGAAAGACCAATAAAGTCATAGTGCCATGCAAATATCCACGAGATATTAGCAAGCGAAGTGGCGATAAAAAAAGGATTTATTTTGTTTAAAAGATTTTCCGTTTTCTGATCCTTCTTGATAAATTGGTAGATCACATAAGCGCCAAGTAAAAGGTATATCAGACCCCAAATGGAAAAGGCTGGGCCAGCGGGGGCAAAGAGATTTGGATAGTCATTTGATATCGCACCAGTCGATCGGTTATTGAGAGGCAAACCGTTCGCTAGGAAATTCATTACCACCATAGCAATATATGTAACTGCTGTGATTATTTTTATATAAGTGTTTTTCATAATTTTATTATTTTAAATAACTGTCAAAATAAATAGTGTAGTAGGTATATCCTACAGGTTTTTTTCTCACCTGTTAATATTTAATCTCCACTAACACTTCATTTCTAGTCATCCATGGTGGAGTCCAGGGTTCATTGTATCCCGCATAGGCCAAACTGCCTTGAGCCTCAATACCATCAGCTTTGAGGGTAAGCAATAATTTTTCTTGCGTTTGTTTGATTCGAGTGTCAGAACTGTACCAGGAGAATCTCATAACGGCATATTTTTTGGCCGGAATCGTGACAATTTTGATTCTTGAATCTTTGGGTGTTGGTAGAGTCTCTAGGGTGTAAGAGCGGGGCATACCAAAAGATATTATTTGGGAATCTCCTTCGCTTGTCGCTAGGACTGGAGCGGTCATGGCAATGTTTTCGGATTGACTGGTCACCTTATTGTTTTCAGAGATTACCGGGGCTGTCATGGCAATATTTTCCTTTTTGGTGTTGCCACCGAATATATAGTCTGCCAAGATACTAAAGCCACTGTTTATTGAGTCTGTATAAGAACCTGACACTGTAGTCTGAGCCACAATATGAGCTGGGTATTCTCGGATCTCATAACCTTTCATTTTCTTTGAGACTGTATAGTCCGCCTGTTCAACGTTTGAGCCAAAATAACCAGCAACTGACCAGATTATGATTAAAACAATAATCACCCCAAGTATATAGATCATGTATTTCATATATTTATATTTATAATAATAACTAGCTTAATTTTACCACAAGAGAGGTGTTTTGGTGTTAGGTTCTGAGTTTCTTACAATTAGGTGGTTTTGAGAGTATAATTTAAAATATGCAAAAAATCGCGACAAAAGTTTTTATTTATTCATCTATACTTTTCGGAATCGTGGGTATTTGTCTTGTCTTAACAGCTGGTGGTTCAAATACACCAGATACCGTACTGGATAAAACACTGATCAGATTGTTGTTTGCGACGGTTTTTATTATTCTCCCGTCTTTTGCCTTGAGTGTCGCTGGTAAATATTTTTTAAAATAATTCTGTTTTTTCGTTGGTTTTCCTTATTGAAAATTGACATTTCCAATAAAATGATATATTGTACGGTCTGAATATTTACCGCGTTGTGTGGTAGATTTCGTAAGAAAAAGAAAAAAAGGAGTGCGTACATGGAGATCAAAGTACTGAAACTTGGCACGGTCTGCACAGACCGGGCGACAAAGCTGAAGGGGACACTGACCCACTGGTCGTTGGATATGGGTGGCGGAACCTGCTATCTTTTCCAGCCAAAGGGTCTGGATGAGAACATGCAGCCCGTAAAAAAGATTGCGCTCGAGCTAGCGCGTCTTGAAGTCCAAGAAACCGATTTCGAAATGGTCATGGTACCGTTTGAAATCTTGGGTAGCATTGTCGAGAACAAGCCCAGCGGCTTCAAGGGGATGGCGGTCGAGTTCGTTCGTCACGTCAACGGTTGTTTCCATGTCGTTATTCAACCCGAGGGCATCTTGCCCAGAACGAAGTTGCCGATACAAAAATGTGAATTTGACTTGCGTGAATGTACCGGCAAGAAGATTGTCGAACTTACGGCGAAGGAGTTGGCCCAGAGCAAGGAGAAAGCGCCTTCTCCGACGGGTGATGTGTTTCCGTCGCGTTTCTCCTCGACTATGTGATTCGATGACTCCAATTGGACCTTTGGTTCTTCGCCCCACGCATGACGCGCGGGGCTTTTTTATTACTTCAAACTCAAACCAACTTTGCCAGGTGATAATATTTTGCTAAAATATAGTCATGACTAATAAGATAATAATTATTGGCGATGCTGGAAGGGGAAAAACTACTTTGGCAAATAAGATGTCGCAAAAATTACGAATTCCTCACTATTCTACTGATGATTTTTATTGGGAGACAAAATACACAAAATCGCGAGAAAGAGAAAAAGCAATCGAGATTGCTAACGAGTATTATTCAAAGGATAAGTGGATAATAGAGGGTACTACTCAATGGTTAGTAAAGATCGGTCTGGCCGATGCGGAATTAATTTTATTTTTACATTTTAAAACTATTGTGCATCAATGGTTTTTTATTATTAAAAGACACTTTACCAATAGCAAGGAAGAAACTTTTAAATCCATGTTGATTTTGTTGCGCCACGTTCTCTATAAGAGATATAACATTGGTTACAAGAAAGGACATTTGACCCATCGAGAATTATTAAAACCGTATTCGGCTAAAGTTGTAGAACTTAGATCTTTCAAAGAGATAAATAATTATTTAAGTAAACTAAAAATATTATAACTTCTGTGTATTTAATAAAAAATGATATAATACTGGCATTAAACTAGTTTAAGTAGAACCTGATGAATTCACAATCAAAATATTATTTAGTGGGTGGTGGTATCGCTTCACTCTCAGCGGCAATATATTTAATACAGGATGTAAAGGTTGAAGGTAAAGATATTAAAATATTTGATGAATCCAAAAGACTTGGTGGTAGTTTGGATGCCCAAAATTTATCCCAGACTGATGGTTATATTATGCGCGGTATCAGAATGTTTGAAGAAAAAGCCTACACTTGTTCCTTTGATTTAATGACTCGTATTCCGTCTTTAAATATTCCAGATAAAAATTTACGTGAGGAGTTTGTAGATTATAATTCAAAATACAAATCATATTCTAAATCTCGATTAATCAAAGAAGGTAAGGTAATTGATTCTAGACCATTAAAACTTAGTTTGAAAGATAGGCAGAATCTTGTTGGCTTGTTAATAAGAAGAGAAACTTCTTTGGAAAATATGGAGATACGCCAATATTTTACGCCAGCTTTTTTTACTTCCAATTTTTGGTATGAGTTTTGTACCGTTTTTGCCTTTCAGCCATGGCATAGTCTAGTAGAGTTTAGGAGGTATTTTATTCGTTTTATTCAAGATTTGCCTAGTATTGATACTTTGGCGGATATTGAAAATTCACCATACAATCAGTACGAATTTTTGGTGTTGCCAATTGTTGATTGGCTTTTGAAACAGGGGGTGATTTTTGAAATGGATACTAAAATTATTGATGTTGACTTTAAAACGGATAAAAAAGGAAATAAAACAATTCAGGGATTAAAATATAAACGAGGCAACGAGACGGGGAATATCTCGATTGAAAAAAACGATAAAGTTTTTATAACTTTAGGTTCGATTGTGGCCAATACTACGACTGGATCAAATGCTTGTAGTGCACCTTTGAATAATACTGAAAAAAGTGCCTCTTGGTTGCTTTGGGAAAATATTGCGACAGGCAGACCAGAGTTTGGTGTACCTGATGTATTTAATAAAAAAATTGATAAATCAAGATGGACTTGTTTTACTATTACTTTTAGAGACCCAACTTTTTATAAATTGATCGAAAAATTTGTTCATAAGAAAGTGACTGCTTATGGCGGTGTCAGTATTATTGAATCAAATTGGTTGATGTCTATTGTGGTGACTTATAGACCATATTTTTTAAACCAACCCGATGGAGTAACTCTTTGTTGGGGCTTTGGTTTATCATCTGAAAAGGAAGGTAATTTTGTAAAAAAGAAAATGTCAGAATGTACTGGTGAAGAAATTTTGACTGAATTAATATATCAACTCGGTTTTGAAAAACATTTGGAAACTATCCTTAAGTCTTCAGTCTGTATCCCATGCACCACGCCATATATTACTAGTCATTTTTTACCTAGAAAGAAAACTGATCGCCCACTAGTTTTGCCAAAAGGAGCGGTTAACTTTGCATTTTTAGGACAATATTGCGAGATTCCCGACGACGTTGTCTTTACTGTTGAATATTCCGTAAGATCGGCTCAGATGGCCGTCTACTCGCTTTTAAAACTAAATAGAAAGCCTTCACCAATCTATAAAGGAACTCACCATATGGGGGTAATACTTAAGGCCTTGAAGACGATGATTCGATAATCTGGTGTTTTTTAAATTACACGTGTTATAATTGTTTAGTAAGTAGGTCCAGTCTTGTTTAGAATAGTTGATTCGAGCCAGGGATAGTTTTACTAGCTGTCTTTTATCATTTAATAATATGGAGAGTCCAAGAGAAAAGTGTGGTGTTTTTGGAATTTATGGAAAAGGTTTAGATGTTAGTCGTCTAACATTTTTCGGTCTATACGCCTTGCAACATCGAGGTCAAGAAAGTTCTGGTATCGCAACATCTGACGGTGAAAGAATTTTTTGTCACAAGGGTTCCGGTCTGGTGTCTCAAGTTTATAATGAAAAAATAATCAGTGCCTTGCCTGGATATATTTCTATTGGTCACAATCGTTATTCAACTTCATCTGGGACAGGTGTGGAGCACGCTCAACCAATAGAGGTGTCAGACGGAAGTATCGCCTTGGCTCACAACGGTAATCTGCCGAGCGTAACCAAACTCTTGCAATTTTTAAAAGCCCAAAATTATCCTTTGTCGTCAGAAAAAGTTTCAGACTCGAAAATTATTACCGAAGCTTTATATTGTTTAACAAAGAGTGGACTAGATATAGAAAAGGCGATTGAAGAAATCTTTCCGTTAATGACCGGGGCTTTTTCGATTTTAATTATTACTAAAGACAAGTTGATTGCTCTTAGAGACGGGTTTGGTGTCCGACCACTTTCGATTGCAAAGTTAAACGGTGGTTATGTTTTTGCTTCAGAGACCTGTGCTTTTCATCCGATTGGTGCAACTTATATGCGCGATGTAGAACCAGGTGAAATGATAGTGGCTGATGAGAAAGGTTTAAGAATTAAACAAGTTGTAAAAGGTGTACAAAAGTTAGATATTTTTGAATTCGTCTATTTTTCCAGACCTGATAGCGATTTGCTTGGGCAGTCAGTTTATGAAGTTCGAAAAAGATTTGGTATAAATTTGGCCCAAGAAAATAAAATTGAAGCCGACGTGGTTATTCCTATTCCAGAAACGGCCATACCGGTAGCGATTGGCTTTGCGCAAACTTCAGGAATACCTTTTGAAATGGGCTTAATCAAGAGCCGTTATATTCACCGAACTTTCATTGAGCCAGAACAACATATCCGAGAACAAGGTGTTAAATTGAAACTAGCTCCTTTGAAAGAGGTTATTGCCGGGAAGAGAGTGGTTATTATGGATGATTCTATAGTCAGGGGGACAACTTCACGTCAGATAGTAAAGATGCTTTTTGAAACTGGTGCGAAAGAAGTACATTTTTTAATAAGTTCGCCCCCAGTTGTGTATCCGGATTTCTATGGTATTGATATTCCTAACCAAAAGGATTTGCTGGCTTATAATAAAAGTGTCGAAGAAATGAATACGTATTTAGGTTCGACTTCGTTACATTTTCTATCATATAAAGGCATGATCGAAGCCACTGGTAAACCTGAATCGAGTTTCTGCACAGCGTGTTTTACCGGTGTGTATCCGATAGATCTAATGGAAAGAATGAGCGAGGTGACTTATAAGAAGGATAATTTGTAAGATGAGTAATATTAAATTAAAAAGACCATACTAATGTATGGCTTTTTAATTTAAATATTTAAACATTTATCAAACTATTTTTCACATTTACAGTCACAGTCACACTTTTCTTTACAATTACACTCTTTTCCGCCTTGGCAACCGCATCCACAATTATCAGTACATTTGCAATTACATGGACATTTACATTTTACGTTTTTTGTATCCGTCATTGTTTTATATCATATTTAATTAATAATTTGACCTTTTATATCTTCACTTTGAAAGTTTTAAAAATTTCTAATGAAGATATATTTTCAGGGGAAGTTTTTTCTGAGTCGTATTTAACATTAAAAGTGTCGGGTGAGATAAACTTAACATCCAAGATGCCATTAATCTTTTTAATTTCTTCGATAATTAAAAAGGAATGTCCAGTACAAGGTATTTCTATTTTTAAAGAAAGTTCTTTTAAGACTATGTTATTGTTTATTTCTTTAGAATTTCTAACGTTAGCTAGAGCAGGTATGATGCTATAAAAAAACAAGAGGTTGATAACGATGGTAGTAGAATAAATAATAGTAATATAACGCCAACTACCTTTAATACCACTCTTGCAAAGACAATCTGTTTTTCTAAGGTAAAAATAGACAGATAATGAAGCCAAAATTATTGAAGTTAAAATTAAATATAGAAAAATATTTGGCACTAATAAAACTTTTTTAAGAAAAACTGAAGCGGTAATGGCACCAATCATTGAAAACAAAGCAAAGGCTAGACAAAAGGAATGGGGGATAAGGCCGTAAATTATTCCAGAAATTAATCCGTTCTTTACTCCGGGCTTGGGCTCTAGACAGCATTTCTTGTTAGTGTCCATAATTTTTTATAAATATTTATTAATTTTTAGTATCTCATCAACCATTTCTTTTTGTTTCTTTTCATCCTTGGCCAAGATGGCTGACTTAAAACAAGTGTTGAAATGATTTTCCATAAGTTTTTCGTGAGCTGATCTTAAAAGTCCGATAACAGCTAAGTTTTGTTGCATTGTGCTAATACAATAATGATCATCCTCAACCATTTTATTTACTTTGGCTAAAAGTGTAGCGGCCTTTTTAAGATTTATTATTATCTTCTTTTTATTTTCTCCTATAATCATATTTTTATTGTTAATAGATACCTGGGGGGTAGGTATGTATATATAATAACAGATGTAAAAAAAGTGTCAAAATTAATATTTAAAGCATGAAGGAATGTGTTAATTGTGTTTTGCAATATATGTATGTATTTTGGTATCATGAGACTATGACTCAATATAAAATTGAAGATACAAATAAGATGTCCTGGGAAGAGGTGACAGAGCTGATAGATATTGTTCAATCAAAAACTGAACATTATTTCAGTGGGCTAGGTGAGAAGGTTTCTATTATTTCTCCAATATTAAGAACTGGCGGTATCGTCGGTAGTATTTTGGCTATTAATATGAAGATAATAAAAATGTTGCCAGTACAGTTTAAGTATCAGTACAATCCTATAGATATTAAACAAATGATTACCGTTCCTGATATTTTGTCTGACATTGAGAGTCCGGTGAATATCTTGCTGTGTGATGGAAATACTGGTACTGGCACGACTGCCGTCAAAGCTGCCAAGATTCTTAAAGAAAAATATCCTACCGCTAAAGTATATTTAGCTACTCTGACCAGAGTTTTTGGTTGTGCAGAAAAATTGGAGGGAATTGAAGAAGTTTTTTACGGCCGAATGACCGAGGAAACATATAGAGCCAACGAACAAGAAAGGAAAGAATATGATCTAAGACCTGGAATTACTGTTTTTCCTTGGGAAAAAGCCGAGGATGAATTGAAAGATGTAAATGGAATCAGCTAGTGCAAACTAAGCCTTCAAACTTTTAATAATTTTTAGACATTTTTCTTTGATCAAGGTGGAAGTGCCTTTCCAGTTTATATACGTTAAGAATTCTTCTGATTCGATTAGTTTTATTTCGGTTACGTCACCATCTGGGTCGGAAATAAAAGGTCCATATGGTTCTACTAGGCAAAAATATCTGGTTTGGTAAAAACCTTCTTCATGGTGGTATTGGAATCCGACTGGGAAAAATTTTAAGATTCTCATGTTGGATTCTTCTTTGACCTCTCTAACCAAAGCTTCGTTAGCCTTTTCTCTTGGTTCAACATGACCGGCGATAGGTTCCCAACGACCTTCATTTTTTACTATTAAAAATTTGTTATCCATATAACAAAAAGCGCAGACACTTTTAATTTTGTCCTGAGGTAGATGCGAAAAGTCGTCAACTTCTTCGTAATAGGCATGAACAGGTTGGCCTGTTTTGCTTGATATCCAACTAGTTTCTATTTTCATATTTTATATATAATTCTGCATTCTGTCCCCACGAGGATGACAGGTTGAATTAGTAATTTTGACTTATACCTTCTTTGACTATAAAGACTTCATCGTTGATTTTTAAATCTTTTCCAACTTTGATAGCAATCTTTTCACCTTGTTTGGCTTCGGTAATAGATTGATGTTCTTTTTCCAAGGAAGCGATTTTCTCTTCGTGAGAACCGGTGTTTGGTCCTTGGTAAATCAAAGTGTCACCAATCTTTATCGGCGTGTTTCCATGAACAATGATTTCGGCTACACCAATTTTTTTATAGAATTTAGTCACTTTGCCAACATAAACCTTTTTCTGAGTAGCTTCACTGCCATAAGACTGAGTCCATTCATTGATCGGTTTACCGAGGAAGAAACCACTACTCTGTCCGCGATGATAGACTTTGTCCAATTCAGCCGATAGATCGGTTTTGAGTTTGGTAAATTCTTCTTTGAACTTCTTGTCGTGTTTTGACTGAGAATAATAGAAATCTATAACAGTGCGGTAAGTTTTTGTCACATTAGCAACATACTCAGGAGAGCGATTCCGACCTTCAATTTTTAAACAATCTATACCAAGATCTAAAATCTTTTCGATAAAGTCTAAAGTACGCAAGTCTTTTGGACTCATAACATAGTCTTCGCCGAGTTCTAATTCTTCGCCACCATCAACTTGTTTAATCAAGTATTTGCGACGACAAGGTTGGAGACATTCACCACGATTGGCGGATTTACCATAAAGGAACTGAGACATAAAACAACGACCGGACATGGAGACACACATGGCGCCATGGATAAAGATTTCAATCTCCGCTTTAGTCTTGGTTTTGATTTTTTTAATTTGTTCTAGTGAGCACTCACGGGCAAGAACGACACGGGTCGCTCCGAGTTTACGGTAAAATTCCGCGGCCTCAGAATTAGCAATACTAGCTTGGGTACTAATATGAATTTCTAGACCAAGTTTTTTGGCGAGTTGAATAATGGCAATATCCCAGCAAATGATCGCGTCAATTTTGGCGGCTTTTACTTTACGTAAAATAGTCTCAATTTTCTTGAGCTCTTCTTCGTAAATAATCGTGTTGATAGCTAGGTAAGTTTTGATACCAGCTTTTTGGGCAATCTTGGCGATCTTTGGTAAATCTTTATCAGTGAAGTTCTTGGCCCCTGCACGCATGTTGAAGCCTTTGATACCAAAAAACACAGCATCCGCTCCATTCTCGATGGCAGCAGTCAGGGAAGTGTAGTCTTGGATTGGGGCTAATAGTTCGGGTTTTTTTAGTTTGGTCATATGGGTATATTTTTAGCATTAAAATGAGATAAATAAAAGGGTTCGCCACACCATCAAGTTTTGTCATAAAAAAACCACCTTGCGGTGGTTTGTTTAAATTTAACTAATTTGTGGCGCAGTCGGCAGTTCCGGAATTAGTGTTTGTTTCAGTTCCTTCACCAAAACCTGGAGTTGGAGCCGCACTGGATAGTTTGGCAGTTTTACAAACTTCTGGAGCATTATTGAAGGCGCTACAGATAGTATTTAATAAACTGGCACTATCACGATTAACCCTTTTTGCTTCCACACCATTAATGACAAGAGTCGGAGAACCTTTAACTCCATATTTAACATTGTCGGTATCGTTAACATTGTATGGAGGAAATTGACCCTTCCAGTTATCTTTATTGTTGAATAGTTCAGTTACTTTGAAGTCTTTATCAGTTTGGGCCATACAGTTATTTAAGGTTGTTGTATTTATCCCTGTACTTGCTAAGCAAGCTTCCGCTTTATCACTTTTAAGAAAACATGAAAGATAAGAATAAAATTTATCTTTTTGTTCTTTATCAATACAATATTGACGAGTGTTCTCAGTCATTTCTTTTTGACCATGCATAGCATAGTTTACAAATTTAATACTGAAATCGATTTTGTCACCCAAAGCTTTTTGGACCGGCAATAAACCTTTTTCAATCTGAGTTCCATATGGACAGTAACTCATAACAAAAGCTTCAACTTTTGGTTTGTCACTTTTTGTCATTTTTTTAGGAGCTAACTTGGTGTCCGAAGAACTAGCTATCTCAAAAGCCTGAGGGAAGAATAATTTGCCGTTTTTGGTCATATAACCGCCAGCCTGCTGGCCATTTACAGTGAACTTTAATTTATATAGATCTGAACTTTCGTTAGCACTGTTTATTTCAGAGAAACTTAACTCAGGTTCATCACCGATTAATTCATTAAGGTAATTTGTAAGTTTGTTTTGAGCGCGCTCTTTTGAAAGATTGCCACTAGCTTGAATAATAAATAATATTAGACCAATTAATAACATTACTATCACGCCAGAGGCGAGGCCCATAATGAAATTTTTGTCTTTAAAATAAGTTGTTAATACGCATCTTTTGCGTCCGAGAACTTTGTCCTCTATTTTTTCTATTAATGTTTCCATAGTTGTATATTATAACAAAATAATTTTAAAAGTCTCCAGTCTATTACATTTTCGTATTGAATATATACGGCCGATAATTTTTGTGTTATAGTCCATTTATGAAAAACCGACGGGTTTATTTAGATAATGCCTCAACCACACCTGTAGATAAGGATGTTTTAAAGGTGATGTCACTATATTTTTCCCGTATATATGGAAATCCGTCATCTTTGCATTTAGAGGGTAGATTGGCAAAAAAAGCCGTGTCAGAAGCTCGAAAAGAAATTTCTGCCGTTTTAGGTTGTGAAACTCAAGAGGTTATTTTTACGAGTGGTGGAACGGAAGCTAATAATTTGGCTATTTTAGGAATCGCTCGCGCTAATTCTTTCTGTCATTGCGAGCGAGAGCAAAGCCCTGCCCGACTTTGTCATTCAGGCGGGAATCCAGACTTTAAGATAGATTGCCACGTCGCAAAGCCTTTACCAGCAGGGGCACTTCCATTTTCTATCATGGGGTACCATGAAGAGAATCAGGTCGCTCGTAATGACGGAAAGGAAAATATTTGTGGGTGTAAGAGAGGTCATATTATTACTTCAAAAATTGAACACAAGTCGGTTTTAGATGCTTGTAAAAAACTTGAGAAAGAAGGTTTTGATATTACTTATCTACCAGTCAATAAAAGCGGAGTGATATCTATCGATGAGATTAAGAAAAATTTACGTTCAGATACGATACTGGTTTCTATTATGTACGCGAACAATGAAATCGGCTCTATCCAACCAATAAAAGAAATAGCTAAAGTTGTTAAGGCATCCAAGATTTGTCAGCCTATTTTTCATACTGACGCATGTCAGGCGGTTGGAGCTTTGACTGTTAATATAAAAGATCTTGATGTTGATGCACTAACTTTTAATGCCTCTAAGGTTTATGGTCCAAAGGGAATTGGTTGTTTATATATTAAGGATGGAATTAAAATAGAACCGACTTTTGTTGGCGGAGCTCAAGAAAGAGGTCTACGAGCTGGTACTGAAAACCTGGCTGGTATTGTTGGTTTAGGCAAAGCCATTACTTTAGCTGAAAAAAAGCGAGCGAGAGAAAGTAAGAGATTGATCGTTTTACGAAATTACTTTTTAGCCAAGATACTTAAGAAAATAGAAGGCATATCTGTAAATGGTGGAACGGATGAGCGTTTACCAAATAATATAAATATCTCGATTAAGGGAGTTGAAGGAGAATCCTTACTTTTAATGTTGGACAATAAAGGGGTGGCTTGTTCTACTGGGTCCGCTTGTTCATCTGTAGATTTAGAACCATCATATGTTTTGTTGGCGATTGGAATACCGCTAGAATTGGCTCATAGTAGTATTAGATTTACTCTGGGAAGACATACCACAAAAAATGATTTGGATTTTGCCATCAAAGCTTTAAATGAAAGTGTTGATCATATTAGAAAAATGACTTATGAAAAAAGAAAATAAAAAAGTTTGTAAAAATGATGGTCAAGATTGGGTTTATAGTGATACTGTTAAACAGCATTTTTTCTATCCGCAAAATATTCTTTTTGATGAGATGAATTATCGCGCTGACGGTGTGGGAGAAGTCGGTAGTCCAGACTGTGGTGACATGATGCTGGTCTGGATCAAGGTAGATAAGAAGACTCAGAGAATTAAGGAATGTAAGTGGCGGACTTTTGGTTGTGCTTCGGCGATTGCGGCGGCTTCTATGATGTCGGTGATGGCGACCGAAAATGGTGGAATGGACTTGAAGACAGCACAGAATTTGAAGCCTCAGCAGATTGTTGAAAGACTTGGCGGTCTGCCGGATCGAAAGTTTCATTGCTCAGTTTTGGGACACGAGGCTTTGCGAGAAGCTGTAATTAATTATTTGGAGAATAAGTAAACACTGTGTCATTCCCGTGAAAACGGGAATCCAGGATTTTGCATTAAGACTAATTAAGATACCTGGATCCCCGCGTTCGCGAGGATGACAATACAAAATTATGGAATACATTATAAAAAATAAAAAACAAGAAGCCGAAGGAATAGTTTCTCTTTTTTTAAAACGTAGTGACGGTCAGAAACTAGATTACAAAGCTGGACAATATTTGGTTGCCAAGCCTCTAGGAAGCGAGTTGAGATCCAAAGCTTTTACGATTTCGAGCTCACCAAAAGAGGATTTGGTATGTTTAACTATTAAAGTAAAAAGTGGTACGTCATTAGCGCTTACAAAATTGAATTTAGGTGACAAAATTGTGGCAAATGGTCCCTTTGGACATTTTTATCCTGAAAATAATTCCGATGAATTGGTGATGATTGCTGGCGGAATTGGAGTAACTCCATTTTATAGTGTAATTAAAGACAGGTTACAGAATAAACAGTCGGGCAAGATGACTTTATTTTATAGTAATAAAACCAGCGTTGAAACCGCTTTTGCTCAAGAATTAAATAAAATCTCAACTGAAAATACTGATTTTAAAGTTGTCCATAATCTAACTCAAGAAAAACCAAATGATGAAACCCGTGAATTGGGTAGATTGAGTATAAACTCCGTTAAAAAACATCTAGGTGATTTGAAAAATAAACAATATTATCTATGTGGTTCAATTCAATTTGTAAATGATATTTGGAAAATGCTAAAAGAGGTGGGTGTTGAAGAGTCAGTTATATTTACTGAGGCTATGTTCTAAAAATATGGGAAAAATATTTAATAGCAAAATAACTGATAGTCACTCAACTTTGACCGATACTGCCAAAGAAGTTATGACAATGGTTACTAGGTATGAGGAGGTGACCAAAGTCGGAATTGGTTTTATCACCCATGTCCGCGGTGGGCGTCGTGACATTAAATTTTTACCTATTAGCGGTGGAATCAAAGCCATGGTTCGTGGAAGTGGAGCGGTTCAAGAATTATATATTTATACAAGTAATACCGAGGTGGTGACGAATAGGTTATCAAAAGCCTTTAAGTAAAATTTTATACTTTAAAACTTGAAGTGTGCTTTGAAATATGAAATTTATTTTACTCATTGCGAGACTCCGGCGAAGCAATCCAGACTCGGTATACTCTAGAATAAGACTTTTCTGATTCCTGGATTGCTTCACTTCGCTCGCAAAGACAGAGGTAGGACATTTTTAATTCAAAGAGTATAATTTAGGTATGAAAAAGATAACTATTATCAGCGCCGTGGTTTTATTAGTTTTAATTGGTGGAATTAGTTTTTACAAACTTAATAACAAAGTAGTCATAACCGATCCAAATAATATAATTATTAACTCGGTAGTTTTTAAGTGCACCGAAAACAAAAATATCCAGGCGGTCTTTTATAAAAATCGGGTTGAATTAGTTTTGAGTGATAAACGTCAGATGACTTTACCTCAGGTCATTTCTGCTTCCGGAGCTCGTTATGCGAATACAGACGAATCTTTTGTTTTTTGGAACAAAGGTGATACCGCTTTTGTAAATGAGAGTGATAAGCAAACCTATAGTGACTGCAACCTTGAAAAAACCGGTTCAGAAAACACCTCCCCAGCCACTTCGACAGGAAGTATCGGTATGTCCAATCCCGCTTCCGTTAACTGTACAAAGCTAGGAGGTAATTTAGTCATTCAAAAACGGGATGATGGTGGCGAATATGGTCTTTGTTATTTTGAAGACAATCGTGCTTGTGAGGAGTGGGCGTTATTATACGGTGATTGCCCGAACGGTGGCCTTAAAACTACTGGTTATGATACCATTGACCAGAACTATTGTGCTTGGGCTGGAGGTCAAACTTTTGCGGTGCCGAATTCAGTATGTATTTTCAAAGATGGTTCGAAATGTTCTACGATAGATTATTATAATGGCAAATGTTCAGTTGGTGAGAATAAGTAAGACAAACAAAAAATCCACCTTGCGGTGAATAATTTGTAGATTTAAAAAGGTGTACCAACGTCTTGCGACACTGAACGAAACTGTAACTCACGAAACAATCTCTTCCCTTAATGAATCTAGTACTAGTATGCGCTTGTTTAGAAAAATAGCAAGTAAAATACATAAAAGTAATTATTTAGAAATAGTATTCTAAAAATAATTTCTTATGATATAATTGTACACATATTATTAGTAATAAATAAAATAAATGGCAAAAGGAAATAACTCTCAAAAGAAAGAGACAAAGAAACCAAAGAAACCAAAGAAAGCTAAGAAATAGTCCTTTCAAAAAATCTCCCATAACGGGAGATTTTTTAATTACTATTTATTTTGACTAGCGAGGAGCGAGTGAAAGAGTAATCTCTTTCACATCGTCCGAGCCGAAGTCAAACTACAAGGTATTAATACCTCGCAGCTTGCTGCGACAAAAGTGAGTCTTCGAATCATCTTGAGTCCAGAGCTTGCTCTGGGGTGAGAAGCGAATACTTGGAGCTTTGCAAGACCTTGAGCGTTTTTCTTAAAATGCGAAAGGTGTACAGAACCTGTAAGGTTTAATACCTTTTATTTTTTAACAAGTTAAAGTAATCGGTCTATTTTTTTTAAAAAAATACCACTACCCCCGTTTGGAGGTGGTGGTTTCAGATTATTCTCCGCTCAACTCGCGAATGAGTTCTTTTACGGAGATGATTTTGTCTACACGGTAGGCGTTAGTGCCGGCCGTGTACAGAGATAACTCTTCGGGTCCATAGCCAACCGAAGGCAGAAGTCCACTGCAGATACAAAAGAACGACAGGCAGTTCGGGTTACTGGGCATCGCCTGGCAGACAGAAAGTTTTCCGTCTGGTCCTTTTTGAAGGACGTAACCGTAGCTACATTTCGGTATGCGGATTCTTTGTAATGCCGGTGAACCTCTGATTGCTCTAAACGGTAAGCCACAAGGTGAAGCTGGAATGATGTCGGGGTAGGCAGTGACGATAAGGTCTTCTGGCCTCGCCGAAACGACAGCCTGCTTGTAACCAGGTGTGGCGGAGCTTTCGTGAGTAGCTAGGAAACGAGTTCCTAGTTGTACTCCACTGGCGCCCAAGGCCAAAAACCTGACGATGTCGGCATAAGTATAAATACCTCCGGCGACAATCACAGGAATATTACCGTGCTTGCTGGCGACCTCCAGTACTTCGATCAGGAGTTTTTCCAGAGCAAAGTTTGGATCAATTATTTCCCAGGGTTTGAAGCCTAGGTGTCCACCTGCTAGTGGTCCTTCAAGGATCACGGCGTCTGGCCGATAATCTTTCCACAGCTTTAAAAGTATTTCCAAAGCGCGAGCCGAGGAAACAATCGGTATTAAAGCAGTGTGACCTGGCGGTTTGATTCTCGGTAGATTGCGGGGTAACCCAGCACCAGAGACAATGGCATCAACTCCTCCGTCGATGGCGGCACGAATAGTGTCTTCGTAGTCGCTAACGAGCGCGCACATGACATTGATAGCAATAGGTTTGCCACCGCTTGCAACTCTGGCTTTTTCAATCTCAATCCGGACGGCAGTGTAAGTGTCCACCTTTCTTCCGAGATCAATTGAAACCAGGGTCCTTAGACCGGCACTCGATAGGGTGCAGAGGCAGTTTTCTTCAGAGATAGCCTTAACAGCTTCTTTGGAACGAATCACTCCTACGCCCATTCCGCCTTGAACAATGCATTTGCCAACGCGGAAATTCTTAATTAATAAACTTGGTAATTTCATGTTTTGACCCTCCTTGTAAAATGAACTTTTGTTTTCTAGTATAAATATAACACTAATCTAATTATAAGTATGTTTTTGTGAATTTAACTTATAAGGTATAATGTTTGGGTGAAAAAGATTGTGGTTATGTACATAGTAGCGTTTCTCCTAGTGGTAGGTGTTATTTACTTGAATATATATTTATTATTGAACACAAATAATACTAAGTTGAGTAATGCTCCTTTAAATAAAGAAATTGTTCAGGATACAAGTTCGAATATAGCCACGTCATCTCCGTCTCCATTTCCGTCTCCATCCCCGTCATCAACTTCAGCTCTAGCCCCCGCAGTCATACCAGTGGTTGTTAAAGAAGAAAATAAAGAGGTCATGACTGACATTGTTTTACCTGTGCCTTATGTTAGTGAAGCTCCTGAGGGTATTTGGAAAGGGACTTGGATAAATGGTTGTGAGGAAGCTAGTATAACGATGGTTGAAAAGTACTATAAAATGCAGGATACAGTTTCAGTGGCCGATGCTAAAGAGTTTATGTTGATGCTTTTTGAGGCTCAAAATAAATTGTATGGCTCGAACGCCAATTCTGACGCTGAAAGAACAAATAAAATCATCAACGATTACACTGGCTATAATGGTGCAGTGATAGATAATCCAACGACAGATGATATAAAAAAAGAGTTACAAGAGGGAAGACCAGTGATCTCTTTTCATCGTGGTTTTGATTTAAAAAATAAAAATATACCTTTCTTGGCAACAGGTTCTTCTTTTCACGTGTTAGTTATTGTCGGATACGATGATATCACTGGCGAGTTTATAACTCAGGATAATGGCGACCCAGTTTCTGGAGTACATCATCGATATGAATACAGTCTATTTATGAATTCAATCCACGATTACAATTTCAAAAGAAAATTAGCTGATGATGTACCAAGAGTAATATTTACTTCAAATAAAAAAAACAATGAAACATTGCAATAAAAATTTAACGTTAAGTATTTTGTTTTTAATTCTCGCCGTGTCATTTGTTTTAATATCAAAAGAAAAAAATGTCATTAGAGACATTAAAAAAGTCAGTTTTGCTATTCAAAGACTGGAAATGGATTTGACTGATAACCAAGCCACAGTTTATGCCAAATGGATCAACAAGACTCCTTTAACTGTTTTATCAGTTCCTTTGTATTATCAAAAATATTCTTTATCTTGCGAGATTGCCGCTCTCAGAATGGCTCTGGCGTACAAAGGAGTTTTGTTGACTGAGGATAAACTTATTGCCGATTTAGAATTTGATACCAAGAATCCACCAACCAGAGATCAGAAAACAAATCAAAAGATTTGGGGTAATCCTAATAAAGGTTTTGTTGGTATAATCAATGGGAAAATGCCACTCACTGGCTACGGAGTTTATGAAAAGCCGATTTTAGACGTGGCTTTAAAATATACACCAGCTAGTATTTTGGCTTCAACCACGATAGATTCCTTGGTCCGGGCTATAGATGAAAACAATCCTGTTGTGGTTTGGGGTTCAGTTACGAAAGGTAAGGATACTTCTTGGAAAGATGAGTTCGGCAATTTGATAAAAGCTATAGAGGGTGAACACGCGAGAGTAGTAGTCGGTTATCGAGGTGAGTCAAAAAATCCAACCAATTTACTACTACTTGATCCGACTTACGGAAAAATACAAATGACAACCGATGAGTTTGCGACTGACTGGGGCTTACTTGATAATAAAGCGGTAATAATATATTAATATTTCGGTGCCTAAGGAAAAAATATTTCGAATAGTTAGAAAAAGGATCATGGAAGACAATCTGGAAAGACAGGCTTTGTCCTTGCGTTTTCCGGTATTATTGCCGTTAATCTTGGGTGGTCGCCGTTTGTTGAATAATGCTATTAATAAAATAAATTTCAAGATTACTAAAAATAGTAGTAAGGATTTTTTTGATTGCGTGATCGCCCGACACTCATCGCCTCTGTTTAGAAAATTAGGAGAATCAGATCCAGAATTGCAGATTGGTAAAATAAAAAATCTAGAGATTGCTATCAAGAGTTTACAAGGGCTAATCATCAAACCTGGTCAAACTTTTTCTTTTTGGAATGCGGTTGGTCCGACGAATGAAAAGTATGGTTATGTAAAGGGGATGTTAATCTCTAATGGCTGGGTGGTGGAAGGTGTTGGCGGAGGACTCTGTCAGTTATCAAATTTACTGTATTGGTTGTTTTTGCATTTGCCGGTAGAGGTAATTGAAAGATCTCATCATTCTAGAGACGTTTTTCCTGATAGTGGACGAAATATCCCATTTGGAACTGGAGCGACGGTTTTCTATAATCTGATCGATCTAAAAGTTAAAAATACATTTAAATATCCAATTCAATTAAAACTTTGGCTGTCTGACAATCAACTCAAAGGTCAAATTCTGTCTTCTCACTTTGTCAGTGAAAAAGTCCATTTAAAAGAAAAAAACCATTGTTTTATAAAAACCCCTAAAGGTGTTTACCGCTATAATGAAATCTGGCGCGAAACCTTAGTTGAAGGTCTAGTGGTGAGGGAGGAACAAATATTAACCAACTGCGCCAAAGTAATGTATAAACCGGAGACGATTGATTTGTATTTAGACTAAACGATATTTATTTGTTATCGCTAGATATTTTACCGACTCAAAATCTTGGCCCATTTTTCAACTACGGCAAAATCTTCTGGACTATCTTCTTTGAGACCGTTTGGGTTATCAAAATAGGCTTTGGCTATTTCTGGCCAGTATTCAGTAACTTTAATATAATTTAAATATTTCTTTTTAGTTTCTTCATCTTTTATTTCACCACCAAAATGTGAGCCAACTTTATCAAGGTTAATATTATCAACGTATTTAGAAGCCAGTTTATTTTTGGCAAAACATCTTTCAGAGACTTCGTACAACATAGAGACGCGTTCAGCCGAAGTTAAGACGGGACTGCTGGACCAGTCATTGGGATGACCGATTTCGTGTTTCAAAACTTCGATAAAATAGTCTTTGGTAATACCCTCGGCTGGCATGTTTATGGTTATTGGCAGGCGAGTGTCGTCTGGGGAAGCTTTGGCCATAGAACTCATGCCATAGGTTTCGGCACTGCCGACAACTTGAGATTTACCACCGGCCTCGATATTGGTTTTGCCGGTAAAAGTAACACTAGAGATAGAGTTAGAAAGGTAATTGTTAGGATAAAAATTATTTAAAAAATTGGCTAATTCCTCAGTCTTAAGATCGGGTACACTCTCGATATTATTGAAAGCGACTTTATTCTTTTTCTGTTCATGCTGTTCCCAGCGATCATGATAGGCGTCGGCCAAGATGGAACCGAGCGTTATAATGTTGGCGTCATCTTCGCCGACAAAAAAACCACGGTTGTCTTTTTTGGGTTCGAACTTTCTTATATTATTTATATCACTTTCAATATCTCGATCGTTTAGAAAATTTTTCACGGCCGGACCAAAGAAATCTTTGATTTTTATTATCTTCTCCAGGACCTGTTCATTTTTGAGAGTCTCTTGAAAATCTGTTAGAGCTTTTCTTCTTTCTGATTCCAATTTTTGGGGGGTTATCGAAAAGGTTTCTATTTTTGGAGTATTGTCAGTGGCGGTGTTTTCAACCGCTTTTACCTCAGGGGTAAATAAAACTGTGACAGAAAGGGTTAACATGGCCAAATGACGATTGAAAAAACTATCTAGGCGATCTTTTTTCTCAGAGGTCTTGGGTTTTGATATATCCTCAAATTTTTCCATGTGGATATTTTAACATTAAATAGGGAGGTCGTCACCGATAAAAATAGATAATGAAACCTTATGACCTGTTGCTGTGACTCAGTATTTTAGAATTTAATTTGATAAATAGTTTGAAGTAAATATGAAAAATAACTCATCTTTACATGGGTGGTTTTTTAATTTATAATCAAAAAAGTTAATAAAATGGTTTAAGAAAGGTTTATGGTCAGTCCCGCAAATAATTTATGTTATCAAATAAAATAGGTTTAAATATTGTCATCTTTCTTATCGTTGTTATACCAACGTTATTTTTTTCTTTTGAAAACCAAATCAAAACCGTAGCTTCAGTTGTTTATACTCAAGTGATAAACTCCCAGGTCTTTGCACCCCAGAAAGACGCCGTTGGTAATACTTTATACAAAGGTAATATCTACCATATATTTTTTCATAGTTTGATTGTTTATCCAGAACTAGCTTTTAATAATCCACGAAGTGAACTTTATAAGCAGTATATGATAACGCGAGATGAGTTTGTAAAAATTCTACCAGAATTATACAAAAACAATTTTGTTTTAATAGATATTAATTCAATATATATTGTTAACACTGACGGTTCGGTCGTTAAAAATCCAATATATTTACCGGAGGGGAAGAAGCCGCTTATAATTTCCCTTGATGATCTCTCGTACTACGACCGGGAACTAGGTCATGGCTTTGCTAGTAAGTTGGTTATCGATGAAAAAGGCAAGGTGGCCACGGAGGTGGTGATGCCGAGCGGTATTGCGACAACTACGAGAACTGGTGATGTGGTGCCTATTTTAGATGATTTTGTTGCTAGTCATCCGGATTTTTCTTTGCAGGGAGCCAAGGGGACTATTGCACTAACAGGCTTTCAAGGTATCCTGGGTTATAGAACGGAATTAGTTGATTCGCCGACACATTATCAAGATTTAGAGTCGGTGAAAAATGTTATTGCTAAATTAAAAGCCACTGGTTGGAATTTTGCTAGTCACAGTTATTCTCATGAAGATGCTTTTTATAAAGGTACAATTTCTTTAGATGAATTAAAAAAAGATACCAGTCGTTGGGGGGCGGAAGTCAAACCTTTAGTTGGCGAGACCAAGATTTTTATTGGTCCATTTGGCCAAATCTTTGAACCAAAAGATTCACGTCGTGAGTATCTTGTTTCGAAGGGTTTCAAAGTTTTTGGTGGAGTTGGTGCCAATCTCTATCTCAGATACTTTGGTAGTTATATAGTGATGGATCGAGCTGACATAGACGGGTATAGATTGTCCCATAACCAGGATTTGTTGAAACCGTTCTTTGATTATAACGCTGTCGTTGACCCATTCTTTGCTTCGAGTTCAATATCTAGATAACAGCCAAGTATTTTGTTGCGTTGACAAAATTGGCAAAAAGCTCAATACTTAGTTTATGAAGTTTATTAAGACAAACTGGCATCAAAACTCACATCACCTCGGGTGGAGTGGTTTTGACTGTTTGTTTTAATTAACAAAATCTATTTAAAAACGCACTTCCACTCGTGGAGGTGCGTTTTGTTTTAACTATAAAACACAAAACTAGCCGAATTATTCCCGCTTATAATCATCGCTCAGGTGGGGACGACAGAAAAAAGAATTACTTAATACAAATAAAATAAATATATGAAAATAATATTAAAAAATATTCAAAAAGAGTTTGGGTTTCTCAAGAAAAGTAATTATAAAGGGGTACAGGGAGTGTACGAAATAAAGTCAGGCCAGCCTGGCCCGGTGTTTGGTTTGACTATTTGTACTCACGGTAATGAAATAGCTGGCTTGGCAGCGTCGTATTATCTCCGAGAGGTTTACAAACTTAGAGACAAACTCCTGAAAGGGTCTGTCTTAATCGTGGTAAATAATCTAGAGGCTACAGATAAAGCGCTTGTCGCAAAAAACAAAGCCGAAAAAATGCTGTGCCGTTTTATAGATTTAAATTTTAACCGCTTACCAAAATATCTGTTAGCCGTAGAATCCGATAATCGCTATGAAATAAAAAGAGCCAAAGAGTTACTGCCGATTTGGGATTCCTTTGACGTTGCTCTCGATATACACAGCACGACTCAGGACAATCCACCAATGATCATTGCCAGTAATAATCTAGACTTTGAATTGGTTAAAGATTTTCCGATTAAAACTGTTATTACAAACATTGTCGATATCCAACTTGGGGCACCAGCCTTTGCTTTTTACGGCGGTAATAAAGTGATACAAACTATCGAAATAGAATCTGGTCAGCACAATAAAAACAAAACTCGAGAGGTGGCAACAAAATGCGTGCTGTCATTATTAAATAAACTTAAAATGATTAACATTAGGGTGTCTAAAACTAAAAGAGTTAAAACTTTTGATGAATATTTTGTTAACAATTCGATCGTATTTGATAGTAAAGACGACGAACTTGCTCGACCTTTTACAGATTTTGAATGTATCAAAAAAGGTGAATTGTTGGCGTTGGTGAATAACGTTAAGGTATTTGCCAAAGAAGATTGCTGTGTGCTCATGGCACCGAAAGGAACGAAACCTAGTAGGATAGGCGAAGAAGCTGTCTTTCTATCAAAGCCAGTAATCAAAAAACTAATATAATAATATGAAAATATTTAGTAAAAACAAAAATATTGTTATTGGAGCCATTCATTTTCCACCTCTCTATGGATATCCGGATTTTCCTGGAGTAGATACGGCTTTGGAGAATGCTTTGAAAGATCTCAAATCTTTTGAAGACGGTGGTGTTGACGCAGTAATACTAGAAAATAACTATGATATACCGCATAAGACTTTTGTTGATCCCGAGGTTTCTCAAATGCTCGAATATCTAGCTCTAAAAATAAAGGAAAAAACAAAACTGCCTATCGGTATTAGTGTTTTGTGGAATGATTATAAGACTGCTTTGACCGTGGCTAAAAGAGCGGGCTTGAGTTTTGTTCGTATTCCTGTTTTTGTTGATAAAGTGGAAACTAGTTATGGAATCATGGAACACAAAGCTTACGAGGTGATAAAGTTTCGTAAAAGTATTGGAGTTGAGAACGTTGCGCTATTTACAGATATTCATGTTAAACACTCTAAAATACTTTCAAAACATTCAATCACGGAATCCGCTTTGTTAGCTATGGAAAAAGGTTCTGATGCGATCATTATTACTGGCCGATGGACTGGAGATGCACCAAGTTTTGTAGAACTACAACAGGTCAGAAAACAAATAGGCGAGTTTCCTCTATTTTGTGGCAGTGGGGTTTCAGCGGATAATGTCAAAAAACTATTTTGTGTTGCCGATGGAGCCATAGTTAGCACTTCGGTTAAAACTGGGGAAGATGACTCTAAAGAGATAAATATAAAAGGCTATGATCAGAGAATTGATATAGGTAAAGTCAAAAAATTAATGAGTGCGACCGCGATTGATTAAAGTATTTAAACAAGATAAAATATACGTATTAATTAAACTTAATTATTAATGATGTCTATCTTAGCCCTTAAATTACTGTTAGCGATTTTGTTCGGTGCAGCTGTTGGTTTGGAACGTGAAAGCAAGCAGGTTCAGAGTTCGCCTGGTGGTGTTCGTACGCACGCCTTGATCGCTCTACTAGGGGCGATTTGTGGTATCTTATTCGTCAGTAATTTTGAAGTGCTAGGAATTTTAGTGGCTGTAGTATTTTTTGTTATTTTGATAACTTATTATGCTATCGGTTCCTACACGACCAAAGCTTTTGGTATGACTAGTGAGTTGGCTATTCTTTTTACTTTCTTGATTGGTTTGTTGCCAATGTTAAATATTATTCCTCTACAGTTCGTGGTGGCACTTTTTGTGGCATTGGTATTTATTCTGTCCATGAAGGATCGTATGAAGAAAATAGTTTCTGGTATTAGTGCTTCCGAATTGGAATCATTTATTAGTTATGCAATCATCGCTTTGGTGGTCTTGCCATTCCTTCCAAATGTTGGTTATAAGTTAGCCGACATTTCTTTTTTGACTACTGTTTTCGATAGCTTAAATATTAATCTTGGTGCTTTCGCTGACCTAGAATTAATCAATCCCCAAAAAATCTGGATCGTCGTGGCTTTGATTACCGGTATAGATGTTCTGGGTTACACAATCGGTAAACTAGTTGGACACAAAGGTGGTTTTTCTTTTGCCAGTATTGTTGGTGGTTTTGTTTCCTCCACTTCAACTACGGTTTCATTGGCTCAACGTAGTAAAAAAAGCGGGTTGGTTAATTATTTGATTGGTGCTGCTCTCTTGGCTAATATGGCTAGTTTCATTCAGCTACTCCTATTAATCGGACCATTGAATGCTAAGTGGTTGGTATTTATCATTCCAAGTCTTTTAATTATGATTGTAGTCTCTGGTGTGTTAGGTTACTTCTTTTTAAAAAGAAAAGAGATTGCCGTCAGTGAATCTGATGTTGAAGTTAAAGATGAAAAAATATTTTCACTAATGGCGGCTTTGAAATTTGCTTCTATTTTGATCATCGTGAAGATTGTTACAAAGGTCTGTTTAATCCTTTTCGGTAAGACAGGCTTTGTTGTCGGTTCTGTGATCGCTTCATTTGCTGGAATCGATGCCGTAGTGGTCAACTTGGCTGAAATGGCTGGCAATGTTATTACCTATAAATTTGCCTTGATTACCTTGCTGTTTGTTAGTGCTACTAATTTACTGGCTAAAACGATTTATTCTTACTCGCAGGGTAATAGAAAGTTTGCCAATAGACTATCGCTATCTTTTTTGGTTATAGTAGTTTGTAGTTTTGCTGGGTTATTGTTCTTGTAAGTATGAAAAAATTAATTATTCTCAATGGCGCTTGTGGAGTTGGTAAAACCACAGTAGCTAGGGAATTAGAAAAAAGCAGAGAGGATGTTAAAGTCTTGTTTTTTGATGCTTGGGTACATGATAGTAAGAAAGAAGAGAAAGAAAAGTTATTGAGTGGGGAAGACTGGCAAAGAGTCAAAACAAAGGAATGTGTAAAGATGATTAAAGAAAAATATCTTAATGACGTGCCGGTCATATTAGATATTCAGTCACGACCAGAGTTTATCAAGATGGCTTGTGAGGAAAATATAATCACTGATTACAAGGTCTTGTTGTTGGATTGTTCTGAAGCTGAGAGACTAATTAGGTTAAAACAGAGAGGTCAAGCCGAATTAGCCAACGAGGATATGAAGAACTGGGCAGAATACTTGAGAAATCAGTCCAAAAACTTTGGACAAGAAATTATAAACACGTCAGACATGTCAGTGAGTGAGATGATCGAAAATATCAATAATTTACTTTAATTGATTGAGTATATTTTTAAAAAGATCGGTGTATAATGTTAGTAAATATATACTTTATGAAAAACATATTTTCAAAAGATGTAAAACAATCAACCGCCTTCCTAACCTTGGCTTTCATTGGTCTCTTGTCTCTGTGCGTGCTTTTGAATGAGAGAGATCAATTAGACAAGACGAATAATTCGGCTAGTGTCTTTCACTTCAGTAATACTATTTCTAGATAAAAAACAGAATTTACACTCTATTTTTTTGTTATTGCTTGTGATAAAATAATTCAATAGTTATTTAATAATATATTTTTTTATGATAAACACCCAAGAGGTTTTACGTGTATTGCAGGTTAATGGTTTCGATAATACTACCCCGATGAGCAAGGTTGATAGTATTCTGTCTCAGCTGCAATATAACGATGCCGATAAACATCAAATGTTTGATGTTTTAAGAAATCTTGGTTGGTTTTCAAGTACTTTAAGTAATCCACTATCGGCGGATGAAACTGTACACTTTGCAGTTCCAATAATTATGTCAACACCGGCTCCAGAAATAGTTAGTCAGCCAGTTACCGCTGTACCCGTAGCACCTGTAATTCCTCAAAGTCAGCCTACGCCGATTCAAAACGCTGTACCAACTTTGGTTATGCCTGATGTTCCAACAAGTCCCGTCAATCAGGCTCCGTCACCATTGCTTAACTCAATGCCAAATAATATTTGGGCTCAGCAGACGGCAATGGCCCCCAAACCACTTCATTCTTCCAAGAAGCTATTGATCAGTGTAATTGTCGTTTTACTAATATTGATACTTGTTGGTGGCGGGCTAGCTTATGCCTACACAAAAAAGATTGGACCTTTTGCTTTTTCAACTTATACTGAACAGAATTTTTTTACTGGTTTATTAGGTAAATTTGCTGAAGTTAAGACTTCCAAAGTAAATGTTTCTGGAAACTTTTTCGTTGGCGCTAGAGACAAGGACGCGGAACCTTTTGCAATCAAAGAACCGTCAAACGCAGCAGAAATAAAGAGGAATTATTTTAATGATTCAAAGAGACTTAGTGATGTGTCAGCTATAATTAACAATCTCAACAGACTAGTTGGTTATTCTCCTTGCAGGTACTGTGATGCTCCTGTTACATCTAGTAACTCAAAGATTAAAGTTGTTCAAAACACAAAAACTTATCCAGCTAAAATAGATAATTTGATCGCCTTAATAAAGGGTCAAAATTATTACAATAGTAGCGGTTCCGTTAGTGACCCAGTAACTGGAAAAATTTATGAATATAAGGTAATTGATGGTGGTAAAAACTTCATGCTGACAGTTAATTTTGATACGGATGCCTCTATAAAAGAAATTCAAGATAACCTTACTACTGGATACGTTTCTTATGATTATGATACGAAAAAAACTACTCAGAGTGTCCTTGAGTCTACATCAACAATTATTTCTAGTCGTACAGTCACATTTACTAAGGATAGTTATTCCTATCTTAATATGTCCAGCACTCCACCTAAGCCCTTTATGGAAGAGATGAGTGATTCTTTAAGAACTGTTCCGACTGACATAAATGTTAAAATGGATTTTAGTGTATCATCGGAAGCTAAAGAGAATGCTATTTCTGATTGGTTGTTTAATTTGAATGCTGAGGGGTCGTTTGGCGATCTTACTTATAAGGTAAACGCTGACGCTATGAAGAAAGATAAAAACTATTTCTTCAAAATAAATAATATACCAAGCTTGTTTATGATTGGTGATTTGAGTGCGGTTAAGGGTAAATGGGTGAGTGTCTCATCTGATATCGCGAGTACCACTAACGACCTTTCATATGATTATTCCGTGTATTCTGAGGTGGCTAGAGGTATTCCAGAAGCTGAGAAAGAATACAAGAAAAACAAAGAGAAGGCTATTAAGTTTATAAAGAAACTTGTAACCACAGCCGATGAAGAAAAATTGATAGCCTTTAAAGATACTCCTAAAACTGAAAAGGTGGATGATAGATATTTAACTAAGTACAATTTAACTATAAGAAAAGAGGCAATATTATCATTCTATAAAAAGATGGCTGATGTTGTAAATAATGATCCGGACTACTCTGACTACAAGGGAGCGATAGATCAAGGCTTGATAAATTATTTGGAAAGTGATGAATTTAATGAAATATTTGCTTATTTCAATAAGAATAATACACTCAGCGTTTGGACTGACAGTAACGGTTATCCAGCCATAATTCAGAATACTACTAGAATAGTACCACCAGACACCGCGACTCAGTTAGCTGGTAAACAGATAAATATTGTCACCAAGTTAGTAATTTCTGATATAAATAAACCACTAGAACTCAAGGCTCCGACTGATGCAGTAAAAATCCAGAAATTGATTGATGACGTTAGTCAAAATTTAAATTCAGCGAGAGCTAAAGGTTTGGATGCATCTATCAAGTCTAGCCTGGCAAATATGCGGGCTCAAGCTGAGCTGGTATATGATGATAATAAGGAGTCGTATGGAAAAAATCCTTTTCCTCTAGGACCTTGTAAAGCTACTGTTAATACACTTTTTGGTGCTAGTGGAATGTCGAGTATAATTAATGGTGTAATAAATAAGTTAAGTAGTACTACGGCTACCTGTGTATCAAAAGGAACAGTGGGTAAGATAAATTCTTGGGCTGTTTCGGCACCTTTGTCCGATAAAGACTATAGTTGGTGTGTAGATAGTACTGGATATTCCGGAGAAATAATGGGAGCAATTAAGAAAGATACATGCAATTAAACAAAAAAACCTATCGAAAGATAGGTTTTTTTGTGATATATTAAATTTATGAAACTATTATTAACTTCAGCTGGTTTGGCTAATGAAAATATCAAGGAGGGCTTTTTGAAACTATTGGGGAAGAAGCCTGAAACTTGTACCGCTCTCATTATAGCTTATGGGCAAAATTCAGAAGAAGATTTTTATATTAACAAAGCCAAGGAAGAGGTAGAAAGATTAGGCTTTATGACGATAGTTTTAAATATGAATGATTGTCCAGGTATTTCTACTTTACCGGATTTTGATGTGATTTATGTTTGTGGCGGTAACACTTTTGCTATTTTAAAGAAGATGAGAGAGTTAGGATTACCAGAGTATATTAAAAAGCAGATTGAGATAGGGGCGGTATATGTTGGGGTTTCGGCTGGGAGTATTATCGCTGGTCCAGATATTAAAATTGCTGGTTGGGGAGTCGATGCTGATATGAATGACGTTGGTCTGACTGATACACAAGGTTTCAAACTTACAAATATTTCTACGTATGTCCACTATGACGCCGAAAGACATTTTCAAGAAGTGGAAGATTTTAAGAAAACGGTTGAATATCCGGTACAGGCGATAACCAATGACCAGGCGATTGTAATTGAGAACGGGGAGTCGGCTGAGATATAATTAATTCATATTAACTGATGTATTTAAAAGTTCGAGTTGTTACAAAGTCTAAAACAGAGAAAATCGAGGAATTGCCCCAAGGCGGTCTTAAAATATGGGTAAAATTTCCACCTGAGCAAAACCTGGCCAATAACCGTATTTTGGAGTTGGTCAAAGCTCGATATCCGGAGTATAATGGGGATGTAAGGATTGTTAGTGGACATCACTCACCGAGTAAAATCCTGAGTCTTGGTCGCTAGGGTCCTGAAGTTATTAAAAATAATTTAAATATTATGAAAATCAATTTTTGCAGTAGAAATCAATACTCATATTCACGGACGTCCAGTAGTTGTGAGAGCTCAAATGGAAGATATGTACGCCGCTATAGATAAAGTTAAAGACGAATTAGTGCACGTTTTAGAATCAGAACACAAGAAACATTTAACCTTGTTTCGTCGTGGCGGAGCCAAGATTAAGAATATGATCAAAGGTTTGTCAGGTAACTAAAATGCAAAGTATCTGGCCATCAAAAAGAAGGAAATATCGACGTAATAAAACAGTTTTATCAACTCTGGCTATCTTTATAATCGTCTTGATTGTTTCTATTTTGTCTTATGGTTTTTACAGAAGCAATGAGCCAAAACAAGTTTTTGATTGGAAAACTTTAACGGCGAGTGAGGCCGTTCTAGATACCGATTATGGCCAGATAGAAATTGTTTTTCTAAAAGATAAGGCCCCATTGGCGATAGCTGGTTTTGTAAAACTAGCCCAGGATGGCAAGTTTGACGGAGCTAATGTTAGTCGTTTAACTAAAGAATTTGTGCAGTTGGGTACGATGTCCACAACTAGTGCAGGAGTATATATTTCAGACTCTCCTAATGGAGAAAAGATGGTACGTGGTTCAGTAGCAACGGTGTCATTGGGTAATAACTCTACTAGCACAGAATTCTTTGTGGTCAGAGAAAATTCGGCTCCCTGGCTGGAAAAAACACACGCTGTGTTCGGGAAGATTTTAGTAGGTATGGATGTGATTGATAAAATCGCTAAACAATCTTCTGACAAGAATGGTAAACCGTTAAAACCGATTAAGATAAATAAAGTTTTAATTATTAAATAGTTAAATTAAAAACCACTTACATCTGTGTAAGTGGTTTTTTATTATTTTAGGCCTCTTTGAAAGTCTTGATAACTCATTTCATTTTTTCCTTCCGGTATAACTCGTTTGATAATAAGTTGATTATCGGCAAATTCTGCTTCTTTAATTATAACTCTAATTTTCTTGTCGTCTTTTTCTGCAAAAAAATAGGTTTTTGGCCAATCACTGTAAGCACAAATCTTCAAGTAATTTTTATACGGGTCATTGTTTAAATCTATTTCGCCGTTAACTTTTTCAACTTTTTTTGTAAAAGTAGCGGTAGAGTGATCTTGCTCTTGTGGTTTGATTTGACCATTTAACCAGTCAGGGAGTATTTTTAGAAATAATTTAGCTCCAATCTTGCCAGTAATGTTTGCTAACTCATCAAAGGAAATCGGCCATTTGTTTAGGGTAATCTTCTCCTGAGCCACTATGGCACCATGATCAACCTCTTTATCAATTAACATTAAAGTAACACCTGTGTCTTTTTCATTATTTAAAATAGTACTCTGGAGAGGGGATGGACCACGGAATTTTGGTAGTAAGGACGGGTGTACGTTTATTGAACCTTTGTTGGCGGCCTGAATAACACTATCAGGAATAATTTTTCCATAGGAAGCCGTTAGGTGTAATGGATAATTAGATATTTCAGCTAAGAATTCTGGTGTTCTTATTGAAGTCGGAGAAATAATAGAAATATTGTTCATCTGGCCCCAAACCTTAACTTCGTTTGGGCTAATAATCATTTTCCGGCCTTTTGGTTTGTCTGGCGTGGTTACTATTAAACCAGGCAAAAAGCCGTTGCTTTTGAGTTCCTCTAAAACAATAACCGAAAACTCTGAGCTACCAAAAAAAGCTGTCTTAATATTTATATTATTCATTATCTTCTTTGTTTATTCGATGATATTCCTCTTCTGATATTTCTTCTAACTCCTCAGCTTTTTCTATAAAAAGAATGCCGTTAAGATGGTCGGTTTCATGTTGGAAAATTTGAGCTAAAATACCACCGGCGCCTCGAGAAAATTTGTTTCCTTCTTCGTCATAGGCTTCGATGGTGGCTCGTTCGGAACGATAGACCTTTCCATAGGCGTAACGTACAGACAAACAACCTTCCTCCATTAATTTTTTTGCCTTGGAAAGCTTGATGATTTTTGGGTTAATAAAAACCAAATCATTTCTCGTGATGTCATTTCCTTCGGAATTCTTTTCATCTAATAACTGGAAAACTTTTTTGGCTACAACAAAGATTTGTAGATCTACCCCAATTTGAGGCGCAGCTATAGCTACACCATCTTTTTGGCCATTCAAAGCCGTTTTCATGTTTGAAATAATTTTTTTTATCTTGCCACTTTTAATATCTTCTGCTGGTACAGGTTTTGCGTTCTGATGTAGGATTGGATTTTCTCGTTGGACTATTTCTGTTGTATCGTTTGTCATGATGTATTTTATTAAAATCTATATAATGTTTAGAGTAAACTTTCAGGATCAACATTGACGGAGAAACATGGTGGCAATGAACGTAATTTATTTAACAATTCTTCACTAATCCACTGACCGCGAGGAATTTTGATAAGACCATGCATGATAAATTTTCCACCGAGTCCAGGAATAAAAGCTGGAAAGACATCAATAACATGTGGTTCTATCATTTTTTGGACTCTCTCCATTTCTTTAATCACTAATTCTTTATCGCCAGTTAAAGTGATTTTGATAAGGGTTGAGAAGGGGGGGTACTCCAATTGCTTTCGGTTGGAAATTTCGTCGCGATAAAAATCAGCCAAATTTCCTTTCGTAGCGTAGTCAAAAACGGTGGCTTCGGCGTTGCGGGTTTGCAAGATAAATCTCTTGGCGGTAAAAGACCTGATTTTTAAAAGGATGTTTATTATACGTTCGTTAATACGGAAATCCGGTAAAGAAAAGAAAGAGTCGATTGATACAACTGCAGAGTTTTGTACCTTATCGTCTATATACGGCAGGGCCATTTCAGTTCCGATTAGAATAGAGCCCGGTGAAGAGTAAAACTTCTCCATCAATAAACAGGCTTTTTTGTGAGTGTTGACCGTATCCATATCTAAACGAAATATTTTAACGTTGGGTAGTTTGGCTAGTATTTCATTTTCTACCAATTCGGTACCGATTCCAAGTGTTGTCAGTCTCCAGCTAGAACACTGTTGGCAACGCTCGTGAGCATCTCGACGTTCTCCACAACGGTGACAAAGAAAAAAGTTACCTCTGGTTGATGTGTGTAGAACTACCGGTGATTCACAGGAGTGACATTTAACTATTGTGCTACAGTCGGCACAAAGGGTTGAGGGAGATAGGCCACGACGAGCCGCAAAAATAAACATGTTTTCATTCTCCTCCTGGTTATTGTAGATTAATTCTAAAAGACTGTCAGATAAAACTTTGAATTTTGTTTCTTCTTTTTCCCGTCCAGAAGATTCCTCGTCTTTTTTGTAACGCATATCAACAATTTTTTGCTCTGAAGTCGTCAAAGAACGAAACTTTAATGGGTATAGTTCGTAAAGTTCATTATTTTTATGTCGCCAAATAGTTTCAGTGCGCAATAAAATATCACCCAATATTAATCTCGCGTTTATTTTTTCTGAAAGTTTTTCGGCAAAATGACGGGTGTCCAAGAAGGGGCGATGGGAGCTCTTAAAAGAACGAGAACTCTCATGGTCAATAATAATAGTACCAATATCGGTGCGGGGAATGGAGAAGAAAGAGCTAGTCGCCAAAATCAAGACACAGTGTTTTTCGTTCAGGATTTTATTCCAGGTAGTTAAAATCTCTTTTTTTCCTAGACCACTGTGCAATATGAAAGTGTAAGGTTCAATACCTTTTGGTAAAATGTCATAAGCTTTTTTTATTTCCTGAATAGTTGGTAAACAGAAAAAAACCGAAAAGCCTTTGGCAAATTCTTCGCGAATAATACTTTTGTAATTTGCAAAACGTTCTTCGTCATCAGCCTGTAAAACAAATTTTTCTGCGTCAGTACCCTTGTTTTTCTTTGGAGATTCGTTGGTGGTTACTTTGTCTAAACTTTCTAAAATTACAGAAGGAACTACAGAATGAAGAACGGCACCAGTGGTGGCTGCAAAATAGCGAGAGGCGTCATGACAAGTCTCAATAAACTCTGGTAAAAAAAGTTCCGCAGATTTTTTCTTGCTGATTTTTTTAAGAGAAAAATCACCATTTTTAATATTGGCTTTTTCTTCTAAAACGTCTTGAGATGATATGACTATGGCTGGAGAGGTTTTACTGCGTAGGGGAATGGAGACAATTGCCCCAATCGGCAAGTCCTCAGCCGAAAAGTAGGAGAGTTTTTCTTTGGATATTCCACGAGCAATCGGTATAACGCCAATTAGTTTCATTAGCTATATATTGGCAGAAAACCGGCTAAATATCAAGATGGATTAGTTGCCGATTGAAAATCTGTCCCCAAGCTTTTGAAACATATTTTTCGAGAGGAAAAAACGAGTAGAAATTTTATATATACCATAAGTTATAAAATAGGCAGCGAAGACGTCAATTGAATAGTGATAATGGCCCAAAAGGACTATTATCGCTAAGAAGACAGACAAACTCAGGTATAAATACTTATAGAATTTATTTTGCCAAAAAATCAAGGCCATCAAGAATGGTAGTCCAGCATGACCAGAAAAGAATAGATCATTACTAAAGAAAAAACTGGAACCATAGGTTAAGTTGGTATCGACGGCTAATTGGTTAAGGGGTTGACCGATATGGGTTAAGATAGTAAAAAGCGATCTGACAATGATAAATAGTGAAATTGTTTTAAGTGAAAATATTAGGTATTTTGGATTGGTAACCATAGAGTAGGCCATAATGCCAACCAAAAAGAAAGCACCCCAAATATAAAACCAGTCAACATTATAAGTGTTTATGTTGTCTAGGATTAAGTCGGTTACAGATCGACTGGCCCGAATGGTGGCAAAATAATTTGTATAATAATTAACCACAAAGGCTAGGCATAGGAAAATCAGATTCAATACTAATGAAAAGATAAAACCTTTATCCGAAAAACTTTCCTTGTAGTGATAAAATAATTTTCTCATTGGAGATATTGTGAATGATATAGTACCATTGTTTTGAGTAAAAGTAAAATTATTTTTGCCGTTAAAACACTATTTGTTATTGTCTCTTGGATAATCTTGAGATATCATAAGTACAATTATGTCCACAATAAAAAGTAAGGTTTTGTTTAGTGTAAGCTCTCTTGGTCTCGGTCATGCCACTAGGACCTTGCCTATTATTAAGAATTATATTTCTACTCACGAGATTCATCTAGTTTCGGCTGGTAATGCCTTGGTGTTTTTAAAAAAAGAACTTAAAAACTCAGGGGTGTTTTTTTACGACTGTTTAGATTATCCACCAATCGAAAGGGGGGAAGGGTTAATGTTTTATTATTATATCGTTGTTGATTCACTTTGTACTTTAATACGTATTCACAAGGAAAACATCTTTATAAAAAATTTAGCTAGAAAGATTAAACCAATTTTTATTATTTCTGACGGGCGTTATGGTTCTCACGTAAATGATATTCCTTCTTTTATAATCTCTCACCAAATTAGTTTTATTATGCCCAAAGGCCTCAGTCTGTTTCAAAGATTGGCCGATTATGTTAATTATAAAACCTTTAAAAATTTTACCGCTGTTTTGATTCCTGACTATGAAGACTTGAATTATTGTTTGGCAGGCAAGTTGTCTCATAATGCAATGTTGAAGAAACTTAAACATTATTATGTTGGTGTCTTGTCTTCACTCAAAAAAGAAGATCTTATCGAAGATATTGAGGTCCTGTTTAGTACTGGAGGTTTTCTCTCTTTGCACAAGAGTTCTTTTATTGATTCTCTTATGGAACAAGCCAAAAGTATTCCTGGCAAAAAAGTTTTCATTTTAGGAAAAGTGAGTGAGTCAAATACTGATTCTTTAAACAAAAGTGATATAAGGATAATTTCACATGTGGCAGGAGTAGAAAGAAATAATCTATATAATAGTGCCAAGGTTGTGGTGACTAGAAGTGGCTATACAACGATTATGGATTTAGTAGAAATAGACAAGTTTGGCATTCTTATACCTACCCCAGGACAAACGGAACAAGAATATTTGGCAGAATTCCTTCATGAAAATAAATATTTTGTTACTTCTGAATATCCTAATGTTGCTAAAGCTTACACAGAATACAGAGCTTCAACAATGTTTAAACCACCATGGAAAACCGCTGAGACTCTTAAGAAAATTGACGCGATAATCTCTACTAATTCAATAGTTTAGTAAAAAGTGTTAATATAGAACAACCTATTATTACAATGCAGGATTTTTTAATAAATTTGTCAGTTCATCATCAAATACTAATATACGGTTTTATTATTGTTTTTGCTTGTGCTGAAGGACCGATACTCTCAATGATTTTTGGTGTACTTATTCGCCTTGGCTATTTTGATTTTTGGCCAGTTTATACGGCATTAATGGTTGGTGATTTGATCGGAGATATAGGTTGGTATCAAGTTGGGAAACACTTCGGTCACCGATTTATAGGACGTTTTGGAAAATATTTTAACGTTACAGAGGCTAGTGTGGCAAAAGTGACAAAAATTTTTCATGATCATAAACACAAGATTTTATTTCTTTCTAAAATTACGAATGGACTCGGTTTTGCCCTAGCCACCCTTATAACCGCTGGTATTGTTAGAATTCCATTTCGTCGGTATTTGGTGATAAACTTGGTGGGGCAATTCATCTGGTCAGGAATCTTGATTGGGGTTGGTTTTTTCTTTAGTAATTTGTATATCATGGTTGATTTTGTCCTTGGTAAGATGATGGTTGTAGCCTTTTTTGTCATTTTATTGCTACTATTTCTAGGCTTTATGAAATATATGCAAAATAAAATTAAAACAAATTTATGATTTCTATTATTATTCCAGCGCACAATGAAGAAAAGTATATAGAGGAAACTTTGAAGAATATAAATAATCTCTCTACTGACAAAGATCAGTTTGAAGTTCTGGTAATTGAAAATGGTTCCACAGATCGAACTCTAGAGATTGCTAATTTTTTTAGTAGTAAAAATATCAAGATTTATTCAGTCCAAACTAAGGGTGTCTCAAAAGCCAAAAACTTTGGCCTAACTAAAGTCTCAGACAGAAGTGAATGGATTGTTTTTTTGGACGCTGACACAATATTAAAAACTAATTTTATTAATGATTTAAATTTGTTTTTAAATAACAATAAAGATAAAAATTTTGTTATTGGTACTACAGCAGTTAAACCTCTAGAAAACAATAGTATCTATGCCAGGATTTGGATGAAATTTTATGATTTGGGTCACAAATACACCAAATCATCATTTGCTATTCAAATTATGAAAGCTTCATTGAGAGATCGTATTAAGTTTGACGAAGAACTGAGACTAGCAGAAGATCTATTATTGATTAGTGATTGTCTGAAAATGGGAAACTTCTTTTTCTTAAATACGAAGGAAGTTTTGACTTCAGTTAGGAGGTTTGAAAGTGTAGGCTGGTTGAGGCTTTTTTTAAAGTGGAATTACGAAGCTATATTGTTTAAATTTAACAAAAACCGTAAAAAAGATTATCCGGTTATTAGATAAAAAAACACACCCTAGGGTGTGTTTTTTTACTATCTCATTATTCTGATGTCGGCACCAATACTGTTTAGTCTTTTGACGATGTCTTCATAACCGCGATTAATACTGTAGATATTACGGAGAATTGATTTACCTTTAGCCGCCAACATTCCAATAAGTATAATGGCCGCTGGACGAAGGGCCGGTGGGCAGATAACTTCGGCTGGTTTTAGCATAGTTTTACCGTTCACATAGAAACGGTGGGGGTCAGCCAGTAGGGTATCGGCACCAAGCTTGTTTAGATCAGTATAATATATAGCACGCTTCTCATATACCCAGTCGTGAATAAAAGTTTGGCCTTGCGCTTGGGTGGCAATGACAGCGAAGAAAGGAAGATTATCTATATTAAGGGCTGGATATGGATGGGCTTCAATTTTGTCTTCTAAAGCAGTTAGTTTAGAAGGAAAAAATTGAATATCTACTAAATCAAGTTTTCCATTCAGTGATTTATAGCGTTTTGATTTCTTAAATTTCAAACCCATTTTTTCCAACTTCAATAATTCCATTTCTAAAAAGTCTATTGGGCAGCGGGTAATCTTGATCTTGGAGTTGGTGGTGGCGGCAACAGCAATAAAGAACATGGTATCAATCGGATCTTCACCTAGATAATAGGTTACATCTTCGTGTATTTTTTCTTTACCGTAAACAGTGATGGTAGTAGTACCAATACCGTCAATTTTTACACCAAGTTTTTCTAAGAAGAAACAAAGGTCTTGGCCCATATAGTTAGCCGAGGCGTATTTGATAACGGTCTTGCCTGGCAAGCGTGAAGCTGCCATAATGGCATTTTCCGTTACGGTATCACCAGCTTCGTAAAGAATTATTTCCTGATCTTTTTTTAAAACATCTCTGGTAATTTCAAAACATTTTTCTTTGGCTTCAATCTTGACTCCAAAGTTTTCCATAGCATAAATATGTGGAGTGATAGAGCGCGCACCGAGTTTACAACCACCACTTTGAGGAAGTTGGAATTTGTTTAAATCATGAATAAGTGGACCAATAAACATTATAATACTGCGAGTTTTGATAGCTGACTCACGATTGATTTTATTCATTTCCAGTTTGGTTGGAACTTTTATTTCCAAGTCATTTTCTACCCACTTGATAGAGACACCAATACTAGTTAGAACTTCAATAATACGATGAACCTCTTCGATTTTCGGAAAATTCTTTAGAGTGGTCTTGCCTTTATTTAATAGGGAGGCGCAAAGAAGGCCAACAGCACCATTTTTGGAAGTTTTAGTAACTATTTCACCTGATAATTTTTTACCGCCGTGAATTTCAATATTCATGGCTCCGTCTGAAACATTGATAAGACTACTTTCTAGGGCCTCACTGATTTTACAGATCATTTCGGTGGTCAGATTTTGCTCGCCACTTTCGATACGAGCAACCGCACTTTGAGTTGTGTTAAGTTTTTTGGCAAATTCCTCCTGGGTCAAATTTTTCTTTTGACGTAGTTCGTGAATAAGTTGTCCAATGTTAGTAAGGTCACTCATAATATTTTTACAATGATTTAATAATTATTTGTAAAGTATAGCACATATGCTATATGGTATCAAATAGGTATTCTGACACGGTGTTTTGTGATTTAGTGCTTTTCCTTTGTTGTTTTCTATTAAATATTTCAACATATTTAGAGCTTGTAAAACTTAGAAAAATCATTATTATTGAGACTATAACATTTAACCAAAACAACTGTGTCTATTTTCACCAAAAAAATCGGTATTGATCTAGGAACGGCTAATACACTGGTGTTTGTGCCTGGGAAGGGTGTGGTGCTTTTTGAACCTTCAGTTGTGGCTGTTTCCGAACAAGACAATCGTATTTTGGCGGTTGGTAATGCAGCTAAAGCGATGATTGGTAAAACTCCGGATAATATTATTGCTTATCGTCCGATGAAAGATGGTGTGATAGCTGACTATCGTGTGACCGAAGCTATGCTCCGTTATTTTATTGATAAAGCGCTTGGTGGTTGGAATTTATTTAGACCAGATGTGATGGTGTCGGTTCCGGCCGGGATTAGTTCTACTGAAAGACGCGCGGTGATTGAAGCTGCTCTAAAAGCTGGGGCTAAAAATGCGTATGTGGTCAAGGAACCGATTCTTGCAGCGATTGGTGCCGGAATTCCTATTTATGAACCTGCCGGACATATGGTAGTAGATATTGGTGGCGGTACGACTGATGTGGCAGTTATATCTCTGGGAGGTATTGTAGCTTCGACTTCTGTTAAATGTGCTGGTAATAAAATTGATTACGCCATTGCTGATTATATTAAGAAAACTTTTAATTTGGCGATTGGTGATCAAACAGCAGAAGATATTAAAATTAAAGTTGGTTCCGCTATTCCAATGGAGGAAGAACTCTCAATGATTATCAAGGGTCGCGACTTTATTTCTGGATTGCCACGTTCTACGGAAATCAAGACTAATGAAATCGTAAAGGCAATCGGTAAAGAGCTTAAAGAAATGATCAAAGCAGTCAAGGATGTACTTCAGGAAACTCCGCCTGAGCTGGCTTCAGATATTATTGATCGTGGTATTATTATGACTGGTGGTTCCTCTCAATTGCGTAACTTACCAGAATTAGTTTTTCGCCGTACTGGTGTCAAAGCTATTTTAGCTGACGAATCATTGTATTGTGTGGCAAAGGGAACTGGTATTGCCTTAGAACACTTAGACACCTACAAGAGAAGTATTATTACTAAGAAGTAGTATAAGTATAAAGTGTAGGTATAAGGAAGATATAAACTTACCCTCTCTGTAATCGGAGGAGGTAAGTTTAATTGTTGACTTTTTATATACTTATGGTAATATTTCTCGCTGTACTGCGCCGGTGTTGATCGGGGCAGAAAAAACAACAAAAACGAGGGAATACGCAATGACGACAAAGAAAAATCCCGAGGGACTCAGTGCCAAACAAAGGGCATTACTCCAGCTTGCCACGGGCAATGTGCCAGGAGTCGAAGTTGGAGTCATTCCTCAGCGCGCCGTCTATATTTGCGAAGCGGCAGAGAGGGAACAGGCGATGAATTCGAGGCCTCCGGTGGTGGTAAAAAAGGTCAAATCGAAAGCTCCCAGCAAGAAGAAACGCGTTGGAGCTGGTAAAATTCTATCTGCCATCGCACTTACGTTCGCATGAAGTTCCTATTGTGTCTCCTCAGAGACCAGCCCAGAGCCCAATTCCGGCCCTGGGTATTTTTTTGATTAGAATATTAATGATGTTATAATCACATTATGTCTGCTAAAGAAAAAACTCAGAAAGATTTAGATAACAAAACTGATTTTTCCCACCAAGCTTATTGCTTGGTTGGAGATCGTTGTTCAGCTATGGATTTTTTGACCAAGGAAATACAAAACACTTTTGAGATGACCTTAAATGGCCACCCTGATTTTTACCTAAAAGAATATGATCATCTCAAACTTCGCGATGAGGATAGATCTTCTGATTATAATGTGGTTCGTGAGGAAATAGTTATCCCATCTCAAAACCGACCAGTGGTTGCCCCTTTTAAAATTATTGCGATTGTTGCCAATAGTATTAATGAGAATGCTCAAAACGCTCTACTAAAGCTTCTAGAAGAAATGCCGTCTCTATCTAAAATTTTTATAATTTTACCTTCGGTTAGTAGATTATTACCAACCATTAAATCTCGCATAATAACTATTAACGTCCCATTGGGAGAAGAAAAAGAGGAAGAAGGGAAAAACTTATCAGTAAAAATTTTTTTATCAGGCACTATAGCTGATAGGCTTGCTCTGGCAGCTAAAATATTGGACGACTATAAAAAAGAAAAGATTACCAAAGGTCAGATGGTTGATTTTTTTAGGCGATTAGAACGGGAAGTTCTTAAAAAAAATTCCGCAAAGAAACTGGACCAAAATATGATTTATAATTTAAAAGCGGTGGATTTGTGTCGGTCTTTTGCAGAAGATCAGTCACCATCATATAAAGCGTTGTTGGAATATTTGGCGATAGTACTATAATTAAAGTATAAGGATCCTGTATATGCGCAAGGTAAGACAATACAATATTTAAATACATATTTTTCATATAATGTGAGTTTTTTCGTATACTTATACTAGATACTTTTGCTTTTCAGACAGATACCATAATTAAATATTTTATGCTATAATCTCGGGTATTAACGAGGTAAATTTTACATAAATATATGGCTTACGATTTCACAAAATTTAAGAATGAAGCAAAGGGGATTGAGGAGTGGCTAAAAAAAGAGTACCAAGGTATTCGTACTGGACAGGCTGCCCCAGCTATTTTGGACAGTATTTTAGTTGAGTCCTATGGGCAAACTATGCCTATCAATCAAGTGGCTAGTATTACTACCGAAGGAGCAAGATCTTTACGTATTGCCCCTTGGGATAACAGTGTTATTAAGGCGATTGAAAAGGCTGTTCAAGTAGCAAATCTAGGTGTGTCTGTTATGTCTGACGATAAAGGTGTTCGAGTTAGCTTTCCAGAGTTAACATCAGAAACTCGTGGTACACTTTTGAAATTAGCTAAATCTAAACTAGAAGACGGACGCGTTTCATTGCGTAGTTTAAGAACGGAAACACTTTCAGATATAGAAGCCAAAGAAAAAGCTGGTAGTATGGGAGAAGATGATAAAGCTCGCTATAAAACTGAACTTCAAAAATATGTAGATGTAACCAACGGTGTTTTAGAAGAAGTTTTTGCTAAAAAAGAAAAAGAAATTTCTCTTTAATATTTTACTTATATAATTAGTTTAAATGACCATAATAATTTTTTTATTGATGCTGACAGTGTTGGTGTTTGTTCATGAGCTTGGTCATTTTTTTACGGCTAAGAAATTTGGAGTACGTGTTGATGAATTTGCAATAGGTTTTCCGCCTACATTATTCAGTCGTAAAAAAGGAGAGACAAAATATTCTCTAAACCTAATTCCAATCGGTGGTTATGTAAAAATCTTTGGAGAAAACGGCGAGCCAGATCCTTGTGGAACTGACGATGCTCGTAGTTTTATTCGAGCAAAACGTTGGAAGCAGGCGATTATTTTAGTGGCTGGTGTTTTTATGAATTTTTTAATCGCTTGGCCGTTGTTTACTTTTTCAATTATGGGAGGGATGACTACTACCTATGAAGATCGTTTTGCACCTTATACCACTAGCCGTTCAATCATCATCACAAGTGTTAAAACAGATTCACCAGCGACAAAAGCAGGACTTAAGGCTGGAGACGAAATAATTTCAGTATTAAGTGGAACCACAACTGTTTCCTTGAAGACTTATTCGGAACTACAAAATTTAGTTAAGGATAGTTCAGGGGAAATAATATTTTCAATTAAACGGGCGGGTAATTTGATAGTAGCGACGGCAACCCCTATATCTAATGTGAATGGCGATGGTAATAAAGGGCTCGGAGTCGGTTTGATGGATGTTGCTCAAATTAAATTACCGTTCTGGTCTGCGGTTAAAGAAGGTTTTATGTCCACTTATTACACGACAGTGGTGACCATCGAAAGTTTTGGTAATTTAATTGGCAAAGCCTTTACTGGCAAAGCTGATATGTCCCAGTTGACTGGTCCGGTTGGTTTGGTTGGGGTTGTTGGTGCGGCTCAGACTTCAGGTTGGGCTCATGTATTAGGTTTGATGGCTATGATCTCAGTTAATCTAGCAGTATTAAATCTCATACCTTTTCCAGCGCTTGATGGTGGGCGTTTGATCGTAGTAGGACTTGAAGCAATTATCCGTCGTCCGATAAATACCAAAGTCATTAACACTATTAATGGAATCGGTTTTCTTCTTCTGATATTGCTAATGATTATTATTTCAGTAAAAGACGTTTCAAATTTGTTTTAAGTAAAGTCATTTTAAAGGCTGGCAGTTAGGTTCACTAACTGCCAGCCTTTTTACTTGAGTATATTTGGTATTCATGTATATTAATAAAGGAACTTAAGTTTAGGGTGTTGTACAAACTAAAAAGAAAGGGTAAAAAATGATCATTCAACTGAATTTGTGGCGTTGGTTTGGTTTTATGAGCCCGGCCATGTATGAGAAGAATGTCTGGGTTTTGAAACATAACCCTGTCGATTCCGTAGATACCAAGGACTTGGTCTTGGTGTCAGGAATTGAGGACGGTGACTTTTGTCAAACGAAAGGTAATATCACTGTTCGCCGGACCGGAATGTCACGACTGGAGTATATCCAGAAGAACAATCTGATTCCACTCGATTTGCGTTGGAGAGAAGCCGCAATGAAATGTGAGGTTTTGAACCGATTGCTCTTACCTGCATTCCCCGCAGGAAATGAGAGCAAAACTTCGAATGCTTATTGGTTCGATGGAACAGTCCTCACGGCTGGTAGTAAACGTTTTGGTCCGAGCCTCATGGTGCAAGGAATGTTCTTTCTTCGCAATAAAAACACAGGCGGTCAGTGGGAGAAAGGTGCGGCAATGATGCATGGTGATATTAGCACCAGCACCGAAAAGCCGACCGACTCTTCCGGTTACTCACTCTGTGTTCGTCGATCCTAGGAAGTAATTTCCGGCGGCTGCTTTTGGTACTATTTTGTGCCATTAAGCAGCCGCTTTTTGATTAGACCTTGCGGTTTTTTCATTTTATTATGTTATTTGAAATTATTTGCTAAATACACAGTTTTTACATAGAATAAGGTCAAATGAGACAAACACAACTTTTCACTAAAACTCGTAAAGAAGCCCCAAAAGATGAGGTTTCCAAGAATGCTCAATTACTTATTCGAGCTGGTTTTATCAATAAAGAAATGGCGGGAGTTTATGCTATGTTGCCTTTGGGTTTACGTACTTTTAATAAAGTTGAAAATATTATTCGCGAGGAGATGAATGCGATCGGTGGTCAAGAGTTATCAATGACGGCCTTGCAAGATAAAGCACCATGGGAAATTTCTGGTCGCTGGGATGATAAAATAGTTGATAGCTGGTTTAAAACCGAATTGAAAAATGGCACAGTTTTGGGTTTGGGTTTTACTCACGAAGAGCCTTTAACAAATTTGATGAAGAATCATATTCGCTCATTTCGAGATTTACCTTTTTCTGTTTATCAATTTCAGACTAAATTTAGAAACGAGACTCGTGCTAAATCCGGTATTATGCGCACACGCGAATTTGTGATGAAAGATTTATATTCTTTCTGTCATGACCAGGCTGAACATGAAGTATTTTATGAAAAAGCTAAACAAGCTTATGTAAATATTTTTAAGCGTTTTGGTCTTGGAAATAAAACTTACATTACTTATGCGTCTGGCGGTTCTTTTAGTAAGTACTCCCATGAATTTCAGACAGTTAGTCCCGCCGGTGAGGATTTGATTTATGTTTGTGATAAATGTCATTTGGCTATCAATAAAGAAGTTCTTGTAGATTTAGAAAATTCTTGTCCGGTTTGTAAAAATAAAGACTTACACGAAGAAAAAGCTATTGAAACTGGCAATATATTTACCCTCGGAGAAAAATACTCAAGTTCAATTGGTTTAGGTTATATTGACGAAAAGGGAGAAAAGAAAAATATCTTTATGGGTAGTTATGGTATTGGCCCAGCTCGTTCCATGGGAACAATTGTGGAAACTTTTGCCGATGATAAAGGTATTATTTGGCCAGTGGCGGTCGCTCCTTTTGCTGTTCATATGATTGAAATCGGTGGTGATAAATCAGCTGTTAGGGAAAAGGCTCAAGAACTTTATAAAACTTTAAATACAAATAACGTTGAAACTATTTGGGATGATCGAGATTTGAGACCAGGTGAAAAATTTGCCGACTCTGATCTAATGGGGATGCCTTTACGTTTAGTTGTCAGTGAAAAACTTTTAGCTACAAGCGAGTTTGAAATTAAAGTTAGATCAACTGGAGAGACTGTAATGATAAAGGAAACTGAATTGTTAAACTGGATAAAGAATTGGTTGCAGACTAATAAATAATTTTATGTATAAAAAAGCCAAACACAAAATAAAGGGTTTTATAAACAAAATATCATCTAATAATATTGGTATTGATTTGGGTACGGCTAACTCTTTGGTGTATCTTGGCGGACACGGTATTGTTGTTAATGAACCTTCGGTTGTGGCTGTGAATCAAAAGACCGGACGTGTGGTGGCGGTTGGGTCTGCCGCTAAAGAAATGCTGGGTCGTACTCCCGGTCATATTACTGCTATTTGTCCATTAGTTGATGGTGTTATTTCCGACTTTGAAATTACCGAAGAAATGATCGCCCATTTAATTCGTCTAGCCGAAAAACATTCGCCAAAAATGTTGGGACCAAGAGTTGTTGTCGGGGTTCCTTCTGGGGTTACTAATGTAGAGATCCGTGCTGTTCGTGATGCCACCAGAAATGCTGGTGCACGCGAGGTGTATATTGTTGAAGAACCTATGGCTGGGGCAATCGGTATTAAGTTGCCAGTTAATGGCGCCAACGCCTCAATGGTGATTGATATTGGTGGGGGTACAACTGATATTGCTGTTATTTCACTGGGGGGTATTATACGTTCTAAAAATTTGCGCGTAGCTGGTGTAAAACTCAATAATGACATTATTACCTATATTCGTAGTGAGTTTAAAATTTTGATTGGTGAAAAGACAGCTGAACAGATTAAAATTGCTATTGGTTCAGTTATTCCACTACCACCTACAGAGGCTTCAATCAAGGGTAGGGATTTAGTCACTGGTTTGCCACGAGAGGTTATTATTACAGATGCTGATATTAGAGAAGCTATGTCGGCTTCGATTGATTCATTAGTTGAGGCTGTTAAAGAAGTTCTAGAAACTACTCCACCAGAAGTTGTAGCTGATATTATGATGAAGGGGATGCATTTGGTTGGTGGTGGTGCTTTGATCAAAGGATTAGACGTCCTTCTTCACGAAACTTTCAAATTACCAGTATTCATTTCCGCAGATCCTCTAACTGCTATTGCTCGCGGAACCGGTATTATCCTAGAGAATTTGGCTGAATTTGAAGAGGTCTTAATTCAAAACGAAGATGAATTACCTCTCAAAAAATAATTATTCTTTTTCTAATCGAAAACGACACCATCATTGGCGTTGGCTTGTTATCGTTTTTGTTATTGTCGGACTTTTATTTTCTATACCGGCCACTCGGGGAGTAATGATGTTCTTAGCCAGGCCGATTTGGAAAATAGAACGCGCCCTTCTCGATGGTTTATCATCGAGCTGGAGTCTGTTGTCCTCAAAAAGAACTTTGGTAGAAGAAAATAGACGTTTGTCAGAAGAAAACAGTAAGTCCGAATATTACATACTCGTAAATAATTTTTTGCGAAATGAAAATGATCAATTACATGATTTGCTAGGTCGTAAGAGTGATAAAAATACCCATTCGATCATGGCTTCGGTTTTGATTAAACCCGGACGATCACCATATGATATTTTAATTATTGATGCTGGTAGTAATTATAATGTGTCAGTAGGCGACTTGGTTTCAATTGAATCAGTGGTTGTTGGTGATGTGACTGAAGTTTATGCTGAAACTTCTAAAGTTGAATTGTACTCAACTCCTGGAAAAAACTTGCCTGTATTGATCGGTCCAAATTCTATCCAGGGTGAGGCCCTCGGTTTGGGTGGCGGTAATTTTAGGGTAAAACTTCCTAAAGAAACTGAAATTAAAGAAGGTGATTCTATTGTTATCCCCTCAATCACTTCCAATGTTTTTGGGGTAGTAGAAAAAATTATCTCTGGTGATAACAATACATTTCAGGATATATATTTTAAAACGCCTTTTAATTTATCTGAATTAAAGTTTATTGAGATTTTAAAGAACGCTAAAATTAATTAAAAACAATGAAACGTTCTTTAATTGATCTCTTAATATTTTGTGCAATCTGTCTTTTTCCTTGGTGGTTATCGGCACCGATAATTATCGTTATGTATTTTATCTTTGATTTCTACTTGGAAGGTATCTTTTTTGGAGTTCTAATAGATATTTATTATGGCATCAATGATTCTTTTTGGACGTTTTCTGCTCACCAATTCATTATATGTGCGACAATATCCTTATGCTTGGTAGAATTCTTTAAGACTAAAATTAAATATTACGCTAGAAACTAATGCTAAGAAGAATTTTTATTAAATGGCGACGTAAATCGGCGCGCAAGTATAATTGCGACATAGACCCGGATGAAATACTCTTGGATTCTAGTAATCTAAGTAAAATGGACGTAGATCAGTTTGAGGGTCGCATCGAAAAACCTATTAGTCCAGGCAGTCTTTGGACATTAGGCATATTTTTTAGCTTGGTACTTTTAACTTTTTGGTTGCGAGTTGGTTTTTTCCAAGTAGTGCAAGGAACTGATTATGCTGAACGCAGCGCTCAGAATTATTTGAGGAATAGTTTTATTTTTGCTGAACGAGGTGTTATTAGTGATCGTACTGGTAAACAATTGGCATGGAATGTGGTTGATAACGATAGTCCTGAATTTACAAAGCGTAGTTATTTGGGCCTGAACGGGATATCTAGTTTGTTGGGGTATGTAAAGTATCCAATGAAAGACAAATTTGGTTTTTATTTCTCAGATGAATTGGAGGGGAAGGATGGCGTTGAAAAATATTACAATAACACTCTAGCTGGGGATAAAGGTGAAAAAATTATCGAAGTGAACGCCCTAGGGAAGGTTCAAACAGAGAGTACTGTGAGGCCCGCCAAAAATGGTCAGAATCTGAGTCTTTCGATTGATGCCGGATTGCAGGCAAAATTTTATGATGTTATGGCCGAGATTACTAACCGAGTTAGTTTTGGTGGTGGCTCGGCTTTGATGATGGATATTAAGACTGGTGAAATATACTCCATGGTAAATTTTCCAGAATATTCTTCTCAAATAATGACGGACGGTTCAGACAGTGCTACGATTTCCGCTTATTCAAAAAGTAAGATGAAACCTTTTTTAGATCGCGCTATTTTTGGACTTTATGCTCCTGGCTCGATTGTAAAACCCTTTATGTCTTTAGCCGGCTTACAGGAAAAAGTCATTGATCCCAATACTAGTATTTATAGTTCCGGTCAACTAGTTTTACCAAACCCATATGATCCATCTAAACCATCTATTTTCAAGGATTGGAAAGCTCATGGTTATGTAAACATGCGCCAAGCTATTTGTGTATCTTCTGATGAATACTTCTACCGGCTTGGCGGAGGTTTTGAACCAGATCATCAAAAAGGTTTGGGTATTGCAAAGATTGATGAATATATGTCAAAGTTCGGTTTCGGTAAACAAATAGCAGATCCATTTTTTAGTGGTCCGGCTGGAACAATTCCCACTCCTGAATGGAAAGCAAAGAATTTTAATGGAGATGATTGGCGTTTGGGAAATACCTACCATTCTTCAATCGGACAATACGGTTGGTCAGTGTCACCAATCCAGGCTTTGCGTTCAACGGCAATGATTGCCCGTGAGGGAACCTTTATCGAACCAACTATAATAAAAGCCGATGAGAATTTTAAACCTAAAGTTAGTGCTGATTTGGGCATAGATAAATCAGCTTTTAAAGTTGTTAAAGAGGGTATGCGGATGGTGGTTGCTGATCCGAATTTGGGAACGGCAAAATCTTTAAATATCGGTGATTCTCATGTAGCTGCTAAAACTGGTACAGCGGAAATCGATGATGTTAAAATTAAAGTAAATTCTTGGGTGGTCGGTTTTTTCCCTTACGAAAATCCTCGTTTTGCTTTTACTTTAATGATGGAGAAGGGGCCACGAGATGGTACGGTGGGGGCAGTTTATGCTATGAGTGAAGTTTTAAAATGGATGGCAGTATATCGACCAGAATATTTTAAGAGTCAGCCTTAAATGGATCCACAAAATATAGTATTCGTCAAGCAATTGCTAAATTAGTAAAAAAGGGCTATAATACAGGCCAGTTTTACAAGGTGTCAACACCTTTTATTAATAAGACAAAATATATATGGCTACAGTACAAGAATATCTATCACAAAAGAAATACGACGAATTTAAAACAGAATTAGAATTTTTAAAAAGCACTAAACGTAAGGAAGTGGCTGAGGATTTAGATTACGCTCGTTCTTTGGGTGACTTATCCGAAAACGCTGAATATCAAGAAGCTAGAGAATCTCAGGCAAATTTGGAAGATCGTATTTCTAAACTTGAAAACATTATTAAGAATGCCATTATCGTTCCTGATAATCACAACACAGACAAAGTTTCCATCGGTTCACAGATCATCGTTCAGAAGGTAGGTGAAAAGACACCTAAGACTTTTACTATTGTTGGTTCCGAAGAATCAGATATGGCTACAGGAAAAGTTTCTAACCGTTCTCCTTTTGGATCAGCGGCCTTAGGAATGAAAAAAGGTGAGACCTTTACATATACTTCTCCTAACGGACAAATTTCCTACAAGATTATAGAATTGAAATAAAAAGTTTTTTATAAAATTAATTTTATATAGTTTGTATCTCTTTGGTTTTAACCTAACTTATACTTACACTATATAATTATACAAATATTATGGCTTCATTTGATGAAATTCGAGCTGGTCGCATAAAGAAAATGGAAACTCTTCGCGAGAAGGGTATAAATCCATATCCAGCTGACTCGGCCCGTAACATCAGTAATACTGATGCCATTGCTAAATTTGACGAATTAGTTTTATCTCAAGAAAAGATTACTATCGCTGGCCGTGTGATGTCTTTACGTGGTCAAGGAGTTTTGTCATTCTTTCATTTGTTTGATGGAACCGCCGCTTTTCAGGGTTTTATGAAAAAAGATGAAATGGATGCCGCCGCTTTTGATTTGTTCGTTGAGTCTATTGATGTCGGTGATTTTGTGGAAATTACAGGTAAAGTTTTTGCCACTAAACGTGGCGAGAAAAGCGTACAGGTTGAGTCTTGGAAAATACTAACCAAAAGTCTTCGTCCATTGCCAGATAAATGGAATGGTTTGCAAGATGAGGAGCTTCGTTTGCGACAACGCTATTTGGATATTCTTACTAATCCTGAAGTTCGCGACATTATTGAAAAACGTTCAAAATTCTGGTCGGCTATTCGTGAGTTCCTGACTGATAAGGGTTTTATGGAAGTCGATACTCCAACATTAGAAAATGTAGCTGGTGGTGCTGAAGCAAAACCTTTTATTACACATCACAATGCGCTAGACATTGATGTGTTTTTACGTATCTCACCAGAACTTTGGCTCAAGCGTCTGATGATTGCTGGTTTCCCAAAGGTATTTGAAATTGGTAAAGTCTTTCGAAATGAGGGAATGGACGCTGAGCACCTTCAGGATTATATGCACATGGAATTCTACTGGGCCTACACTGATTACAATCAAGGAATGAAATTCGTCACAGAGTTTTACCGTTTTATTGCTCAAAAAACTTTTGGCACTTTGCAGTTTAAAATTAAAGGCTTTGAAGTGGATTTGGGTGCTGATTGGGCTGTTTATGATTTTGCCGGTATTATAAAAGAAAAAACTAGTGTTGATATTTTTAAGACGAACCTAGAAGAAATCGAAATAAAACTCCGAGAATTAAAAGTGGATTATGAGAAAAAAGGTTTTAACCTTACTCGTGGTATCGATACACTTTGGAAGTACTGTCGTAAACAAATTGGTGGCCCTGGTTTTCTGATCAACGTTCCAGTATTCATGGAACCTTTGGCCAAGCGCTCCCGCACTAATCCAGACCTCGTAGAACGCTTTCAGGTGATTTTAGCGGGTTCTGAGATGGGTAAGGGTTTTAGTGAACTTAATGATCCAATTGATCAAGCTGAACGTTTTGAGGGACAGGCTAAATTACGTGAATCTGGTGACGAAGAAGCTCAAATGAACGACACTGAATTTGTGGAAGCTTTGGAGTACGGTATGCCACCGACTTTTGGTTTTGGTTTAGCAGAACGTTTGTTCAGTTTCTTGTTGGATAAACCAGTACGCGAAGGTCAAGTATTTCCATTACTACGCCCTAGAGATGGCAAGACTGATAAGAATGAAGTTGTAGATTAATATAAGAAAACGACGGCACCAAACGGTCCGTCGTTTTTTATGTTAAAATTTAATGTATTAGTGTTAACAATAATTTATGCCATATATAAATTCCACTGAGTTTGGGTCCATTACAATTGATGATAAAAAATACGATCAAGTTTTAATAATTGGTGACAAAGTTTCTGAACGGGAATATTCCAAACTAAAAGATATTCATAAAACTTCACATCAGGTTGGTGATTGGGAACTAAAACAATTGGTAGAAGGGAAGCCTGAAGCCATTGTGATTGGTACTGGTCAAGACGGAGTTTTAAAAGTAGATGAAAACACTAAACGGGTAATTAAAGAAAATAATATAGAAATTTTTATTGAAAAGACACCCGACGCTATAATTACTTACAACGCCTTAATCAAAGACGGTGGAAAAGTTAATGCTTTGATTCACACAACGTGTTAAAATAGTCATATGAAAAGAACAATAATAATTGCACCAGTAATATCAGTGGCCCTGGTCCTGTTAGTGGCTGGGTTGTTCACTATAAAAATCATTACTTCAAATGATTTTACGGTTGATAACGTTATTGGTACGGTAAATACTCCTTTAAGTGCTACATATACAATCGAAAATCAAAAATATTCATTAGAGGGTGGTCAGGTTGAAAAACAGCTGGCTCCTAGTTCGGCTAGTGTGGATAGAGTCTCAATCTTTGGTAATCCCATTTATGGAGATTTTAACAATGATGGGGTTCTCGATGCCGCGGTAATTTTAGCTCAAAACAAGGGTGGAAGTGGTACTTTTTATTTTGCTGCTTTGTCTATTAATATTGAGGGTTTTTACAAAGGTACAAATGCAATCTTTTTAGGGGATAGAATAACTCCAAAAAAGATAGAGGTGCGTAATGGTCGCGCGGTTTACATTTTTCTTGATAGGAAAATAACTGATAGTTTTATGTCCAAACCTACTATTAACAAAAGTGTTATTGTTAACTTGGATTCTGCGAATATGCAAATAAGTGAGATAGTTCAGAAACAAGAAATTTATACTACTCCAATAAAAAATAATTTAAATTCCAAAATCTGGACTTGGGTAAAAACACAGTATAATAATGGTACTGTAGTAGAACCTAAAAAACCCGGACTCTTTACTGTAAAATTTAACGTTGATGGTTCATTCTCTGCACGGACTGACTGTAATTCAATAGGGGGAGGTTATAAGGTTGTTGATAATAAAATAACTTTTTTAAATACATTTTCAACCTTAATGTACTGTGACGGTTCGCAAGAACAGGAGTACACCAAAATGCTAGGCGAGGCCTCAAGTTATTTAATAAACGACAAGAATAACATGATAATTAGCTTGAAAATGGATAGCGGAACGATGATTTTCAAGTAATCAGTGGATCTTATATGTAGGGGGACTTGCTATTTATTTAAAAATAGTGCATAATGAGGCGGAGTTTAATAAATTAATCGGCTAGTTTTGGTATTTTAGAATTAATTAATTTTATAATATTTGACAGTCAAAGAAAATAAAAATGGGAAATTTCAATAGAGGAGGTGACAGAGGTGGATTTGGAGGAAACCGCGGAGGCGGTTTTGGAGGAAGCCGTGGTGGCTTCGGTGGTGGTAAAAGTTTTGGCGATCGAGGAGGTGATCGCGGAGGCCGTAACGAGATGCATGACGCTATCTGTGCTGGATGCCAGAAGAGTTGTCAGGTACCTTTCCGTCCGAACGGAAAGAAACCAGTATTTTGTACTGAATGTTTTGCAAATAATGGAGGTGCTTCTAAACCTAGTTTCAACAGCTTCCCTAAAAAGGACTTTGGAGACAGACATGATTCACGCCCGGCTATGAGACCAGCTTTCAATAATGATAATGCTGGCGCTGGTAACAATGATACTAAGAAACAATTGGAAACAATCAATATCAAATTAGATAGATTGATTAAAGCAATTGAAGGTATGACTAAACCTGCTACTTCAGAAGTAAAAGAAGTAGTTAAGGAGGTTGTAAAGGTTGTTCCAACTGTAAAGAAGGAAATTCCAGTTGCAAAAGTTAAGAAGGCTGATAAGATAGTTAAGAAAGTTATTAAAAGTAAAAAATAAATAACGTATGGCAAAAAGAGCGGCACAAGATATTAAAAATAAATCATCTCGTTCTCACAAGACTGTAAAACGTCTAGCTATCAAGAAGGCTCGTTTGGAAGCTTTGGCTACCAAAAGAGCTGGAAAGTATGGCAAGAAAGGGAATAAATAATTTATGATTAAAAGCCGACTTGGACAAATGTCCAAGTCGGCTTTTTAATTTATAAAAATACCGCCAAACGCAAGGATTGCGCTGACGGTTCTTTGAGGAACGTGAAAGGTTTATAGCATGTCGGGCCGAACGGACATCAGGTTGGCCAATTTGTCGATCTCGGACGATATTTTTAACCACTCCGGATTCATTTCCGGTTCGGGGCCCATAATGGCCTGACCCTTGCGAAGTAATTCGTCGATTTCGTCATGAAGTCTGATGTCGTTGGCTTCAGTTTTGTCTATCTCGCGCATTTGGCGACGCAGAAGGCGCTTGACCAGCTTGGTACGGTCAACACCGCTTTCCAGCTCCTGGCCGTAAATCAGATAACGAAGGGCGAAATTAAGTTCTTCACCTCTCATCGTATTGATCCTGGCGCCGGCTTGGAGACCATCACCAATCAGAACTTCCACTTCTTCCTGTTCGAGATCTCTGGTTTCAAGACCATTAATACGGTCCCGAAGAATCCTTTCCAATCTCTTGAATTCTTTCAGAAAATCCGTTGTTGCCATAGCATTTTCCTTTCTTTTGGTTTTACGTTGGGGAACAGATACGAATGATATATTACAATATTTTTATAAAATGTAAAGGAAAACCGACAGGCACACGTGAAGATGTGGGTACTGTCGGTTTGTATTTATTTTGACTAGCGAGGAGCGAGTGAAAGAGTAATCTCTTTCACATCGTCCGAGCCGAAGTCAAACTACAAGGTATTAATACCTCGCAGCTTGCTGCGACAAAGGTGAGTCTTCGAATCATCTTGAGTCCAGAGCTTGCTCTGGGGTGAGAAGCGAATACTTGGAGCTTTGCAAGACCTTGAGCGTTTTTCTTAAAATGCGAAAGGTGTACAGAACCTGTAAGGTTTAATACCTTTTATTTCGGCTTCAGGTCCGAAGTTAACCTTTTTTGCCGATAATCTCTCCAAGACGTTTCATTTCCAAGATACGCACTTCTTCTTGGTTGAGACCTCGAAAAATGAACGGTATCATTTGAAGCATGAGTTGATGAAGTCCGCCAAAAGTCATATTGGTTCGCACATTGTTGGTATTATCGACCAGAATCGAGAGTACATTTTCTGCCTCCTCTTTTAGGAGTGTAACGGAAAAAAAGTGATCTTTAAAGTCAAAACGTGGATTGCGATGAAGTAGAGCAAGAAATTCACTTTCGTTAAATTTTTTTGTTCTGGGAGTAATCTCGTCAAGATGATGTCTGCGGCGAAGCTTGCGAAGAGCTGATATCAGGTTGTCTTGCATCGGTTGGTCATACAGCGGGTCTTCAAGACAGGTGTTAATTTGAATTGAAAGGTCGCGAATAAGACGACTGGTACCGGCGGGCATGCTAGTCATGATTTGACTCCTTGGTTTATGTGCTAGTTTATGGATCCAAAATTGATATTATCAGAAAAAACTTTTTAGGCAAATTTTTTTAAAAATATTATTTTAAAAATAATAACTAAAAAGTTTTGCTTTTACTACATAATTAATTTGCTTTATAAAGTTTTTAAAATACCCTTATTTTATATAGGTATTTTGATATGTGGTTAGTGGTGAGTTGTGGATAACTATTTTGTAGTGTGGGAAGAAGTGCTATATAATATATAGCAAGTGGGACAAAGTGGTAATTCACAAAATCTCACAAAAAACTTTATGTTAATCGGCGAATATACACATACCATTGATGATAAAAAACGCGTTTCATTGCCGGTGAAATTCCGCAAAGAAATGGGTAAAAAAGTTGTGGTCACTCCAGGACTAGATGGTTGTTTATTTGTTTTCACTTTATCGCAGTGGACCAAGATTTCAGAAAAACTTTCCCAATCATCAATGCTTCAGGCAGACAACCGTAGTTTCAATCGCTTCATGTTCGGTGGAGCTGTGGAAATTGCGGTGGACTCCATAGGACGCGTATTGTTGCCAGATTTTTTGGTTGATCGTGCTTCGCTTAAAACTAGTGTGGCGATTATTGGTGTGCAAGATCGCGTTGAAATCTGGAATGACAGTGCTTGGTCTGAATATAAAAAGGTGGTAGAAAAGCAAGCTGATAGTTTGGCAGAAAAACTTGGTGGTGTAGGTATTTTGTAAAACATATATGACTCAATCAAAAATTTCACAAATAAATAACGAGGAAGTCATAACTGGTGCCGAAATGGGGCATGTGACAGTCCTTTTGAGTGAGTCTATTGAAAATTTAAACCTTTACCCGGGTGCCATATTTTTTGATGGAACTTTGGGTGCTGCTGGCCATACTGAAAAAGTCTGCCGAAGTTTTGACGGTAAAGTAAAAGTAATTGCTACCGATCGTGACCGGGCTGCTTTAGATCGTGCAGAAAAACGCTTGAAAAGTATTAACTGTGATTTTACTCCAGTACTTTCTGATTTTCGTCAGATAAAGAAAGTATTGATGGGTCTAAATATTCCAGAAATTGACGGAGTTTTGTTGGATCTTGGTCTTAGTTCAAATCAGTTGGATTCTTCTGGCCGTGGTTTTACATTTAGACAGAATGAGCCCTTGTTAATGACTTTTACGGATAACTCCGACCACCCATCTTTGACCGCCGAGGAAGTTGTTAATGATTGGAGTGAGGATACCTTGGCTGATATAATTTATGGTTTTTCAGATGAAAGGTATGGTAAAAGAATCGCTCGAGCAATAGTTCTGGCTCGTGAACAAAAAGCTATTAAAACTACTGATGATTTGTTGTTTATTATTAAAAGTGCGGTTCCTATAGCTTATCAAAGAGGAAAAACTCATTACGCTACCAAGACTTTTCAAGCAATTCGTATGGCAGTAAATGATGAATTAGGGGCATTGCGGCAAGGGCTTGAGGATGGATTTGAAGCTTTAAAAATTGGTGGACGTATTGCTGTAATATCTTTCCATAGTGTCGAGGATCGTCTTGTGAAGAATTACTTTAGAGATTTAAAAACTGCTGGTATGGCTGTCTTGATCAATAAGAAACCTATCATACCAACACGGCAAGAAATTATAAACAATCCTCGCTCTCGTAGTGCTAAGTTAAGAATAATTGAGAAGGTTAGAAGAAAATAATAATAATTTATAAATATATGACAAATACAATTAAAAAGAATATTGAACTTTTAAACGAAAAAAATATCACCGTTTTTTGGTCAACTGTTTCAGTGCTGTCAATTTTAACAGTGGCATATTTTATTTTGGTATTTAGTGTTTTTTCTATCGGTATTACGCGAGAAGAGATCAATAACAAGACCGAGGCTATGAGTACGGAAATTGAACAGATGGAATTTACATATATTTCAGCTCAAAATGCTATCACTCCAGACTCAGCTCAAGACAAGGGTTTCTTGGCCGTTAAAGATGTACAATATCTTTCTCGAGTTCCTCAGATAACAAGTCTGACCTTAAGATAAAATATATGTTGCCGGTTTCTCGTATTAGAATTATTTCAGTTGTCGTTGCTATGGTAGCTGTCTGTTTTTTGGTGCGTTTGTACATCTTACAAGTCATTCGAGGTGAAAATTACAGCGAAATTGCTGCTCAACAATACACGGGTGGCTCTTCGGTTTTATATGATCGCGGTTCAATATTTTTTCAACATAGCGATGGTTCTTTGTTATCGGCGGCAACTCTAAGAACTGGCTATACAATTGCAATTTCTCCCAAAAATATTAAGGATGCCAAAATGGTATATGATGCCATTTCTAAAATAATTCCGATTGACTCAGAAGACTTTTTTTTACGTGCGGGCAAAAAAGATGATCCTTATGAAGAAATAGCTTTGAAAGTTAGCGAAGAACACGGCACTGCTATAAAAAATCTTAAATTAACCGGTGTTCAAACAATAAAAACTCGCTGGCGAGCCTATCCTGGCGAGACTTTAGCTAGTAGTGTTTTGGGAATGGTTGGACGAGATGGTGTGCCATTAGGCTACGGTTTGGAAAGTTTTTATAACAGCTCTTTGTTTAGAGATAAGAAAAATACTTATTCAAATTTTTTCGTAGAAATATTTTCAACCTTTAATAAAGTCTTGAATGATAAGCAGGCTTTAGAAGGAGATATCGTTACCACCATCGAGCCTGAAGTTGAACAGTTTTTGGAACAGCAACTACAAAAAATTCAGGATGAATACAAATCAAAAACTTCCGGAGGTATAATTATAAATCCTCAAAATGGCGAAATTTATGCCATGGGTACTTTGCCATCCTTTAATCCAAATGATTACAGTAAAAGCGAAATAACTAACTACAATAACTCGGCTGTGATGTCTCGTTTTGAAATGGGCTCAATTATTAAACCTTTGACAATGGCGGCTGGGATCGATACTGGCGTCGTAACTTCCAAAACTACATATAATGATACAGGCTCTAGAAAAGTGGATGGTTTTACTATCAGTAATTTTGATAAAAAAGCCCGAGGTATTATCACTATGCAAGATGTGTTGAATAATTCACTCAACCTCGGTGTATCATTCGTAGTTGAAAAACTCGGCATCGATAAATTTTCTGAATATTTTAGAAACTATGCTTTAGGTGAAAAAACTGCCATAGATATTCCTGGTGAAATTTCTGGTGATATTGCAAATTTAAAAAGTAATCGTAATATTGAACATTTTACCGCTTCTTTTGGACAGGGTATTGCTTTAACGCCGATCGAAACCGCGCGAGCTTTGTGCGTTTTAGGCAATGGTGGTTATTTGATTCAGCCGCATATAGTAAAACAAATAAAGTATGACATCGGAACTACTAAAAACAATATTTTTGACAAAGGTAAGCAAGTAATTAAAGCTGAAACTTCCGAGGAAATTTCTAGAATGTTGGTTACTGTAGTTGATACTTCCTTAAAAGGCGGTATTTACAAAAATCCACGCTATAGTGTTTGTGCCAAAACTGGTACGGCTCAGATTGCCAAACCGGGCGGTGGGGGTTATTATGAGGATAAGTATCTGCATTCGTTTTTTGGATATTTTCCGGCGTTTGAACCAAAGTATTTAGTTTTACTCTATACTATTGAACCGCAGGGAGTCCAATATGCCACAGATACCTTAACCAAGCCTTATATGAATATCCAGAATTTTTTAATTAAATATTATCAGGTTCCACCGGATAGATAAAACAATGATAAAAAATACTTTTATAATTATAGTTGGTCTAATATTTTGCATAGTCGCCGTAAATTTTTTTATTAAAACATTTACAGGTCCAGAATCACTATTCAGTGAAGTTTTTAATTCTGTTGAAACTACTAAAAATAAACCAAACGACTATTCAATAAGAGAAAAAACCCCAAGTGGTTTACATCTCATTGGACCTAATATTGATGCTAATATACCGACTTCGAACCAAACAGTTTGTGCCCAGGACGCCTATCAGTGTCCCGATGGAACTTGGGTTGGAAGAATGGGTACTAAGTGCATATTCTATTGTCAGGGTTTACCGGTTGTTAATCGTTAGTTTTAAATAATATGAAATCAATTTTTAAACCAGTAATTGCAACATTATTACGTTGGGAAGCAAAAGCTATACTTAAAAAATACAATCCCAAAATTGTCGCTGTTACTGGTAGTGTTGGTAAAACTTCTACCAAGGATGCGATATTTTCAGTTTTATCAAAAGAGTATCCTGTTCGCCGAAGTGAAAAAAGTTTTAATAGCGACATTGGTATTCCTTTGACAATCTTAGGTTGCCAAAATGCCTGGAGTAATCCTATTTCTTGGCTAAAAAATCTAATTCAAGGTTTTGAGATGATTATCTCTACCAGACCATATCCCGAATGGTTGGTTCTTGAGGTGGGTGCTGATAGACCAGGTGATATTAAATCTGTTTCAGAATGGTTAAAGCCTGATATAACAGTTTTGACTAAGTTTGCCAAAACTCCAGTTCATATAGAATTTTTTAAAAACCGCGAGGAGGTTATCAAAGAAAAAGGCTACATGGTAGACGTTCTTAAACACGACGGAGTTTTGATATTAAATGCCGATGATGACGATGCCTATTCTTTTAAAGGCAAACACAATCACAAGACTATGACCTACGGTGTTAATAGTGAGGTTGATGTTCATGGTTCGTATGCAGAACTATATTATGAAAATAATCATTTAGCGGGAATGCAATTTAAAGTTGAACATGCGGGAAGTACTGTGCCATTCATTGTTAAAGATACGGTCGGTCAACAGATAGTTTATGCGGCTTTGGCAGCTATAACTGTCGGTCTGTCACAAAATATTAATTTGATTAAGATTTCTGAAGGTATTTCGAGTTTAGTCTCTCCACTAGGGAGAATGAAATTAATTTCTGGAGTCAAAGGAACAATGCTAATTGATGATACATATAATTCCTCACCTGTGGCCGTACATTCGGCACTGGACGCTTTATCGGAAGTTAAAACTGTTGGACGACGAATTGCTGTTTTGGGAGATATGATGGAGCTCGGTAAACACTCAGTAGAAGAACATAAGGTTGTGGGAGAAGCCGTTGCCAAATCAGCCGATATCTTAGTCACGGTTGGTATCCGTTCACGTCAAACAGCTGAGAGTGCTATGGATAATGGTCTGTCAGAAAAAAATATTTTTCAATTTGAAAATTCTGTTGAGGCTGGTGATTTTTTGCAAAACCTTATCAATGATGGTGATGTAATATTAATTAAAGGTTCTCAGTCAGTAAGAATGGAACGTTGCGTTGAGGAGCTAATGTTGGAGCCTAACAAGGCCAAAGAGTTGCTAGTTAGACAAGAAGAGGAGTGGAAGAAGAGATAAAATAGGCCACGGACGATACTTTTTTAGAGTATCGTCCTTTTGTATAAATGGAAAAACCTGTACGAATCTGTAATTAAAGGAATGTGAAAAGGGGGTTATTTGACTACAAATATAATTTACTAGCTATATTTTAATTTCTTTACTGGTATAATTATGTTAGTTATTAGTTCAATAAAATATATGGAACAAGTTCATGATATTAAGAAAGGAAAGGTTACAAATAATAGAAATAATTTTTTGTATATTTGGTTGGGTGTGGTTGTTGTTTTGTTGGCTATTGGAATAATGTATTTAAACTCAAATTTAAATATATACACTGGTAATATTTCAAAACCAGCGAATGTAATAGCTGAAAATAATACTTCTAGTTATAAGAAGATTGCGTATATCGGTTTTCAAAAAATCGGTCAGCCATTTTGGACGTCTATGGGCAAGTACCTGGAATCGGCCGCTTCTGTCAGAAAGATATTTTATACTGATTTAACTTCTGATATACTTTCTCCACAAAAACAAATTGAATCTTTAAAATTGGCCATCGATCAACATGTCGACGGAATCATTTTAGGCCCTACATTACCTTCTGAGTTAATTACTGTTTTAGATTCGGTATATAAAGCAAAAATCCCAGTAGTGGTAGTTGATACCGAGGTTAAAAGTCCTGCAGTGGTAAGTTTTATCGCAACCAACAATCTAGAAAGTGCACGTTTGGCTGGAGATTATATAGTCTCAAATAATAAAACTAAGGGTACGGTTTTGATCTTGTGTGGGGAAAAGAATCATCCGAATAGTATGGCAAGAGAACGGGGTGTTAGAGAAAAAACTGAAAAAGCGGGAATTAAGACAATTGCTCGATATACTAATTGGCAAATTGAAAAAGCCTATTCATTCACTAAAGAAGAATTGGCAAAACCTAACAATAACATAAAGGCTATTTTTAGTTGCTTTGACCCAGGAATTATTAGTGCGGAAAAGGCTGTAGAGGAAGCTGGTATAGGAGGTAAGATTGTATTGGTCGGGTTTGATGGTTTGCAGGAAACATACAAACTCATTCAATCAGGAAAAATTGCCGCTACTGTAGCTCAACCTATAAAACAGATGGCTCGTGAAAGTATAGAAAAAATTCTGAGTTATATTAACGGTGATAAAATTGAGACAGAAAATCTTATACCTGGAATTATGGTAACAAAAAATAATTTAGGATATTTTTTAGACTAATATGATATATAAAATGTTTTTTTCGACGCTACGAAATAAAATTATAGTATTAAGTTTTTTTCTTATATTTTTTCTACAAATTTCTTCTGGAATCGTTCAATATTATCAGACCAAGCAAACCCTTTTCGGTGGAATGGCTGATAGGGCATCAAACTCCTCGCTTGAGTTTGTTAACAATTTAAATAAAAGACTATCTGGGCTTACTGACGAAGAACAAAAAGGCGGTTTTGTGGAAGTTTTTGCTAGCCTAGAAGGTAAGACAATGTTAAATCAAGTATTGAATAATGTAACAGATCTAGATAGAATTGATTTTTTTAACAAAGATGGTCGCGTTTTAATAAGTGAAGATCGAAAAGGGACTAATGTAAACATACCAGTTATTACTGATCAAAGCATAAAAAATTTATTATTAACCAATAAAAATTCTACTTTAGAGAACGATGATCAATTTGTAATTTCAATTCCTGTTGTATATGAAAATAAAATCGGTGGCTATTTAGTTTTCTATTATTCAAACCAGGAGTTTGGAAATAGAGAGAGTGCCTTGGTTTATAATACGATTATATTTTTGATCATATTCTTGATAATTAGTGTTTTAGTCTCGTTATATCTATCTAAAAAGATTACTGGACCAATTACTGAATTAAAAGAAGTAGCCGAGAGGTTTGGTCAAGGTGCATTAAACGAACGAATTAAAGTTGGTGGCAGCGATGAATTAGGCGAGCTAGGAAAAAGTTTTAATATAATGGCAGATAATTTATCTCGGTTGGAATCTCAACTTATTGCCAAAAACATTGATTTACAAACCAATGTTGATGACCTTACTGAAGCAAGAAAGAAAATCGCTAAAGAAGTGATAACGGTAGAAAAAGAAAAGGAGAAGACTATTATTGAAAGAGATAAAATCAATGCTATTCTGCATAGCATTGGTGACGGTGTTTTTGTTGTCGATAGTGATTTAAAAGTTATTTTGGTAAATGGCGTAACAACAAATATATCTGGTTATAAGACAGAGGAAATACTGGGTACAAAATTTAATGACAAACTAAAATTTGTATTAGAAGAAACTGGAAAGCCAAATGACGTATTTATTAAAAGAGCGATGGAAACAAAGACAATCCAAGAGATGTCTAATCACACTCTGTTAATAGACAAAAATGGAAATAAAATACCGGTAGCTGATAGCGCGGCTCCATTATTGGATAAAAATGGAAACGTTATTGGTTGTGCGATTGTTTTCCGAGATGTTACTAAAGAACGTGGCATAGACAAGGCTAAAACGGAATTTATTTCTATTGCTTCTCATCAACTTAGAACTCCTCTCACAATAATTAATTGGCATGTAGAAGCCATCCTTTCCGCAAATACAAGTAATCTCAATCCTGTTCAATTAAGATATTTAAATGAAGTATATGTTGCTAGTAAACGTATGGTTCGTCTGGTTAACGGCCTTCTTAGTATTGCTCATATTGAATCTGGTGGATTGAAAATGCAACTTGAGAACGTGTATCTAGACAGTCTTACAAATGAAATATTGCACAAATTGGAAACTTTTTCTAAAGACCATAACTGTACTATTATTTTCAATAAACCACTTAAACGCTTACCACAGATTGCCATTGATAAGGACCTCATTGGTGAAGTTATTCAAAATGTAATTACCAACGCAATTCGATATTCTCATGGTAAAAAAAGTGAAGTTAATATTAGTCTAAAACAACAGGGGTCAGAATATGTAATCAGCGTGACCGATCAGGGAATCGGAATCCCAACTGAATCTCAAAGTAGAATATTTCAAAGATTTTTTAGAGCCGATAACGCTCGAAGTAAAGAACCTGAAGGTTCTGGTATGGGGCTATATATAGCCAAAATGATCGTAGAGGCTTCTCATGGCAAGCTTACGTTTGAATCTCCGATTGGCTATAAAGAAGTTAAGGGTGAAAAAGTTGGTTATGGTACAGTTTTTCATTTACATTTACCAATTTCAAGCCCAGAGCTTAAAAATTAATCGCCCTTGTTTATTATGATTTAATTGATAAGATTAATATATGACTGATACACAAACCAATAAGAAAGTCTTGGTAATTGAAGACGAAGCACCGTTGAGGGGTGTTCTAAGCGACAAGCTTACAGAGGCTGGTTTTAATGTTTTAGTAGCGGGTAATGGTAAAGAAGGTTTGGAAGTGGCTCTGCAAGAAAAGCCAGCTCTTATACTTTTGGATATTGTTATGCCGATTATGGATGGTATGCCAATGCTAAAACAATTAAGAGAAACTCCAGACGGTAAGGACATAAAAGTAATTTTCCTAACCAACTTAAGTGATATAAAGAGTTTGGCTGACGCCATGGAACAAGGTTCTTATGTCTATTTGGTAAAGGCTGACTGGACCATTGAGGCTATCACTGAGAAGGTTAAAGAGTTATTGAAATTTTAATAGTAAAAAAACCGCTTGCGCGGTTTTTTGTTCGTTTAAAGTTACCAACAAAAAAAGAATATGTCTAATATATGTGATCATAAAAGCGTGGGAATGTTTGTTTGGAAAGAAGGGAAATTGCTTCTTATAGAGCGGGCAAAGTTTCCTTTTGGTTTTGCTGTACCTGCTGGGCATATTGATGGTGACGGTACTTTTGAGGAGTCGGCGGTAAGAGAACTTAAGGAGGAGGTTGGTCTAGAGACTTTAAGTTTAAAACTTATATTAGAAGAACGAAAAGAAAATAAATGTCGCCGCGAGGGTGGAACTTGGCATTATTGGAAAGTATATCAGGTTGAAGTTTCTGGTGATCTTAAAAGAAGCGTAGATGAAACTAAAAGAGCTGTCTGGTGCACAGTAGGGGAAATAAAGGGCCTGGCAAATAAAACGGAAAAATATCTAAATAAAGAAATTAGTGATGAAGACTGGAATTATGATCCGGGACTGGAAATGGTAATGTATGAATTTTTGAAAGAGCTAAAGATAATATAATATAATCATGAAAATAACTATTTGTGGCAGTATTGGTTTTTACAAAGAAATGGAATCGGCTAAGAATGTTCTTATTAAGTTAGGTCACGATGTCAAAATGCCTGAACTCGAATTTGAAATCTCTCAAGAGCTAGGGGTGGATAAGAAAATTTATTTTGATGAATACGTAAGTCAACATGGCGGAATGGATTCTTTTCCAATTGATCACAAGGTGTGGAATGTTAAGGGTGGTGCCATGAAAATGCATTTTGATAAAATAGACTGGGCAGATGCTGTTTTGATTGTTAATAATGAAAAGAGAGGAATTCAGGGTTATGTTGGCGGTAATACCCTGATAGAGATTGGTATTGCTTTTTTCTTAGGTAAGATTATATATATTCTTAACCCTGTTTCTGATGAACTTTTATATAGATCAGAAATTTTGGCAACTAAACCGATATTTATTAACGGTGATTTAAATAAAATCTAATATGAAGAAAGTTATTTCAAGTAAGAAAAAAGATATTGTAATTTGCTCCAGTGCAGCTTTTTACAAACAAGTTTTGGAAGTAGAAAATAAACTTAAGAAACTTGGCTTTAAGGTCACTATTCCCTTAACGGCGGGTAAGATGAAAAGAAGCGGCGATTTTAGGGTGGAAACCTACAAGACCTGGTATATGAATCCGGGTGATTATAAGAAAAAGACTTTTTTAACCAAACATCATTTTAATAAAATCGTAAAAGGCAATATTGTTTTAGTTTTAAATTACGAAAAGAATGGTGTGCCTGGTTACATTGGTGGTGCAGTTCTGGCCGAGATGGCTTTGGCTTTACATTTTGGAAAGAAAATATATGTTCTAAATCCACTACCGAAATCAGTTACATATCTTGAAGAATTAGAAGCGATGCTACCTGTAATTTTGGAGGGAGACTTAACTAAAATTTCTAAATAGCTACTCTCAGCCATATATTATTGCAGGGCGTTTTACGTTGACTTAAGCCTATAAATTCAGTAAAGTATGGAACAGACTATTATCTAGGCAATACCTAGTTTTTTTGTTCGTTACAAACGACTCTGTAGAGTCAAAACAAAGAGAAGGAGAAAAGAAAATGAGTGGAAAAACAGCGTTCCAGAAAATCATGGAAAAAAATCTCGTAAGGACTTTGCCGGACGGCCGGTTGGTTCTCAAACTGGATTGGGTTTGGGGACACGAAATTACGACCCCAAATGCCATCCTTGACGCACGGCTTCGTGGTTGTGACGTCGTCTTCGACTCGAACAAGGTGAAGACAATGATTGACCATGTGAATCCAGCCAAGGATACGGCTTCGGCCATCCAGGGTCAAATGGTTCGCGAATGGAGTAAAGAGCACGGCATTGAGTTTCTTGATGTTGGTCGCAACGGTGTTTGTCATGCCATTATTCCCGAAAAGGGCTGGATTCGTCCGGGCCATATCGGAATCATGGGTGACAGCCACACATGCACACACGGCGCATTTTGCGCAGTGACGGCGGGCGTTGGAACGACTGAGGTGGAGATCGGTATCATTACTGGTCTGTGGGTTTGTCCGCCTCAAAAAGTTATTCGCGTAAATTTTGTCGGTGAAATGCCAGCAAACGTCTATGCGAAAGATTTGATCCTGACGTTGATCCGCAAGATTGGCGTAAAGGGTGCCACCAATGCGGTACTGGAGTTCGGCGGTCCTGTCATCGATGAGATGAGTATGGAAAGTCGTATGACCATGACCAACATGGCGGTTGAAGCTGGCGCAACTTCAGGGATGATGATGGTGGATCAAACTACCATGGATTATCTCGGATCGAAATACAAGTACTACATCGACAAGTGCCTGACCTCAGACGGGAGGTATGACGTTGGTGGTACGTATTTCAACAGCGATCCGGACGCAGTCTATGACCAAACGGTCGTGATTGATGTCTCGGATTTGGTTCCGGTTATCACCAACAACTACTCGCCTGGCGATGTGGTCAAGGTGTCGGAACTAGATGGAAAAAAGGTTAACCAGGTTTACATTGGTTCCTGTACCAACGGACGCCTCGAAGACCTGCGGATCGCGGCAAGCGTCCTGGCGGGAAAACACATAGCGGACGAA